>Ga0247810_10000393_pt1 | contig 52617 bp, 41 predicted proteins | sample UWRJL119311C1_FD_179918 | JGI IMG/M metagenome (GOLD analysis project Ga0247810, IMG submission 179918) | Plant litter microbial communities from Arlington Agricultural Research Station in Wisconsin, United States - UWRJ-L119-311C-1 | ecosystem: Environmental > Terrestrial > Plant litter >...
GACGGGCTCGTAGGTTGGAACTGGCTCGTATGTTGGAACGGGCGCAGGCGAGTAGGTGACAGGCTCGTAGGTTGGAACAGGCGCTGGCACAGATGAAGTGGTAGCGTAAACTGGGTACTTCTCCTCGTAGTGAGCAGAGGCGACGGCAGCACTGGCCACGATGATTGCGGTGGTGAAGGACTTCATTTTGACAAGTTTGTAGATTGAACTGAACCCGGTGGAATTATTATATAACGTATGCTTGAGATTCAAATAAGCGACTGTGAGGGATAACTATGAACGAGGGTAGTTATCGTGCAGAGGTACGAGTATTAATATGGGATGGAGGTGAAGAAGAGAAAGTAACAAAAACCTGGCGGCTGGACTATATATAATCAAGCAGCAGAGCCAAGGAGAAATACGAAGTTTACAGCTTCGGCGCAAAGAACCTGGTTCACTGGAAATAGCATAACCGCCTGAATAGGCAAACCAAGCACCCTCGTTGGACGGTTACCATAGGGATTTTGAGTACGAGGCCAAGCCTGTCAGCATGAAGGCAAATGGTGTGGCAGGGGAGAGAAGATTAGCGAATGGCAACTTGCGATGGCGACTCCGAGCTAAATTGCTGAGTAAACGGCAGATGATGAGGTCCGATTACTCATGTACTGTAGTGACTTCACCCAGCCAGCCTTCTTCAATTATTCGTATGGCCTTTCCCTTGGATTGGGCAGTTGGTAGACAGTAAACCAAGATATACGAGGCACGACCGCATCTTGCTAAGCAGCACTCTGGCAATCTGGCAGCTCTGGCACTCTGGCAATCTGACAATTTCATCACCCGTAGCCGGTAGGAAACATTCCCAATTCGATGTAACATTCACTGAATGGCGCGATCGACCAGCCTGAGCAGAGCAGGACTGGTTGACGTCTCGTAACGACGGTACAGTCAGTAAGATTAAACCTACTGCATCGGGCCTATTGTCGACGACAGGTTGGACGTGAATTCATGCGCCGCTGCACGCACCGCACGTTGCTTGGGCTACGACCGTGTACCTGCTGCGGTTCCAATGTTCTGTGGTTACATTGTGAAGGCGGGAGCATGCCGAGGGGGACTGTGAAGAGATGAGAGGGGAGGAGGTTAGACCACTCAGGCCACAATAACGAGGGGTGCGGACAAGTGGGTCGCTCGGTATTGCCAGCCAGTCAGCGTCGGCTATTAGGAGCTCGTCCTGCCCCTTTCTCCATGCCATGCCCGGCCATCTATCATCACATCATGTTACGGCACCAGGCCACTTTTATTAGCCATCACCATCACCATCACCTTTTTGTTTCTCCTGACTGTGGCCTGATTTCGATCACCTAGCAGCTCTGCACTATAAACATCGTACAATACTTAGTATTTATGAACTGAACCATTCCACTACATCTATATAAAAGTACACTTTCAGAACTCATATCTACAACTACAAGTATCTACAACTTTCGGAGCACTGTAAACCACCATAACTTACTATAGCACCCCCACCCGTTTTTCTCTTTCTTCCCCAGCCATCAAATCTCGGTTATAAACACGGTTGGCTGCTTCCCCAGAGTCGTTGCAGTATCACGTCAAAGCAACATCCTATCCTTGTCTATCCCCCAGACAATCGGTGGCTCGCGATCTCTCAAAATGTACGATTCGACAATTTCCCTCACTTTGGACACCATCTGCCCCTGGTAAGCAAAGCTTCTTCTTTGACACTGCAGAATGGAACCGCATTTTTAGGCAGTCAAGAAAACTAGAATGCAGGATGCGTCAGATCTAACAAGCTCGCAGGACTTATCTTGCAAAAAAAAGGTAAATACTACTATCAACAGCACACTGATTGAATGCTTACCCACGGCCCCTTGATAGATTAGATGAGGGTATGCTTATTTTTTTCTCTCCTTAATTCTTCCGTAAAAGCCTCCCAGGTGTCCGTGCGATGGATTACATTGCATGGCCGCTTGCAGGCTTTTGCTATTCAGGGGTTGAGCGACCAAAGCGCTGTCTTTTAACATATACTAGCACTTCGCCAAGTCCGTGAGACAGATGCCTCCACCAAGGTCAATTTCACAGTGAAATTCCAGCCATACCAGTTATATCCCGAGGCTAGCAAAGAAGGTGAAGACAAGTACCACTGGTACAAGAGGTCTCGATATGGCGACTCGGAAGACAAAATGAAGACTTACATCACGTTGATGTCTGCATATGGAGCAAGCGCTGGCATAGATTTTAAATTCAGGGGTACGGTGGCTAATACTCTAAATGCTCATCGGGTTATTCAGCATTTCCAGGCTACGAAAGGTGCAGAAGTTGCCGATAAACTCGTCAACAGCCTGTACAGACAGTATTTTGAAGAAGAGCAACACCCTTCTGCGCCGGAGACTCTTCTTGCAGCCTGTAAAGAGGCCGGAATTGATGAAGAAGAAGCCAAGGCATTTATCGCGAATGAGGATGATGGCTTGAGTGAGACCAAGGTGTTGATCCAAGAGCAGGCCCACAATGATGTTGACAGTGTTCCTTTTATTGTATTTGAGGGAAAGAGGAGGGACATCACTCTTCAGGGAGCGAATGAGGTCAGTGATTATGTGAAGGCGTTAAATCAGATTGTCAAGGAGAGCAACTAATCGCAGGGGTTGACGAACAATACGAGCTGGATGGAGGAGCTCGTAAAATGCTTCAAGTTAGAACACAAAGAAGCGCAGCTTATCATTGGACTTATTTTACAATAATAGAACGATGGGGTTTTCACTTTTGAATCTTTGGTCTTCGTATTCATTACTTACATAATAAAACTAAGGGTTTGCCCACGCCAATCATGCATGGCCACTCGTAATCATATATTATTTGCTCTTCCTTTACTAACGTATCTTTACAAGATTTTCGTTATTTCCTGTTCACGAAACCTCGCCTTATTATCATCGCACAGGCTATCGGTCGCCGAACCATAATAGCCAAGTGTCCAAGAGCTTCGCACAGATCACTTATTATGGTATGTATAATTGCGAGAAGAAACAAAACAGGTAGTTGGAGATTAATATGGGTTTTGTTGCATGGAACAGAATCCTGGGCAGCAGTAGCCGTCCTTGTGGATGTATATAGAATCGCTATAGCCGCGTTGTAGCCTACTCTACAGTTCTCTTTACTTGGTCTTTCCTGTTGCGGCTCGCTAACGCTCTTGCTATCGATGTCCACTTCTTTCAGGACCCTGATCTGCTTTGATTGCCTCCTTCTCCAATCTCAAGCACCAATTCCAATTTTATAGCCACGTCTGTTTCCCACGTATTCAACACTACGTTGGTATCATCAAATAATTCATATCTTAATGTGCTGAGTTTGAGGATATCCTGATCAGCTGTATAGCACTTTTTTCTAACGCATTGCTCCAAGAATACTTGCTCATCAACCCGATCTCCACCAGCCTGTGGAAGTAGCCTGCCGCTCACTCGTCATTGTTTTTTCAAGTGTTGAGGAAGAGCAATATTTGTGAATCAAGAAATAATACTGAACTGCGTAGAGTAGCGCATAAGAGACTCCAGGGAATTTGATCTGGTGTATAGCCTCATCGTAAAATTTCACAGTCCAGATTTGCTGGCAAATTACTCATGATGGCCTATTGATATATGGTTTTGGTAAAGGGGGTCTTGAGTAACAGCTCAAAGTAGCTTCATGATGTTGGGAAGGGCAGCAACACTTCACGACGGTGAGGTTTGAATTGAAACCTTGAGTTAGAATGCTGCTCCTCGTAACCGCATGATTTCATGTATTTCAGTAGTGTTTCTGAGACTTTTTTAGAGAACATTTAAAAAGTCTTGAAGAGGTTGCTGGTACAACCTGAAGGAAGTTCAAAAACAAATACTTTGCCTGCAACTGAGATGATTTACACCGACTCTAGGATTGACATGTGACGAGAACCAGTGAACATTTGTGCATATTTATAAGGCCAATTTATGGTAAGATACTAATGCAGAATGAGGTCCCTACGAGTTTTGATATTGAGTAACAAATTGTCGCTGAATTTTGAATTATCACGGAAATTGTTTCTAAGTGCGACGGAAACGTGAGACAACTGGTTTACCAGTGAATAGGAAACGGAGAGTTTGAAAGTAAATTCTGTCATCTGCCTCATCTCTGCCTACCAAAGTCTGGTTGTCCTATTCAGCTTCCACAACTTCCCAAACATAATTACTCTCACCCCTTCTAGATAAATCAACTACAGTAGACCTTACAACTAAACTAATCATCTCATAAAGTCGTACTCCAAAGCGGAGCAATACCCATACTACACATAAGGTGAGAGAAGCCTCGGTTTATCTGCTAGTTGAGATGTAAAGGTTGAATCAGAGATGAGCCAATGTTTGATTTATTCTCGTGGCCGCTAATATTCTCCAAAATATCTCTGTGCCACTCCATCTTTACACATACCAAAAACTGCAAAGTCCAGTTTATAAGAGGCCACAAACTAAACTCAGCAAAATACGACTTTTCAAGCTCTTTATGCTGATGCTTTTGGGCGTGTTGATCATTGGCGCCGCCGTCCCAGTTGATCCAGAGAGTCCTACTTCACTTGTGACCAAGAACGTGAAGCAGGATGAGCTCACCAATTTTTCAGAGGAACTCAATTACTTGACCACCTATAATAACACGCCTCCAAGCTCAAGACCACATATACCGAACTTATTTCTGCTACCTAGTCAACAGCTGTGAAGATGGTTCTCGGCTCGCCATTTGGCTACCCGCTAGAGGACCGTTCGATTCCTTCATGGATTTGCTGGTAGTAAATGATGGGATATTACCGGTTATTAGTTGCTAGGGGGTTGATACGTTATTCTGATCATAATATTTGGGGCAAGCGCTGAATTTTTAGGCGCAACAAATATATCACGCGCGTTATATTTTACCCTTTTACATTCACCTGTTTAGAAAAAGCTGGAGTTGCATGTGATATTTGAGTAACAACGAGGCGATCAATAGACAAAGCTGTTGAGAGTTGACTCTCAAGATTGAGTCTGGGTTGAGATTCTGCTAAATTTCTTATTTACTATCCTCAATCCTTATAGTTTTGCTGCCTTCTTCATAGCCTGACTGACGACGGGCACTCTCGGATGACTTCCAGCAAGTTTCAAACCGGTAACCTCCTCCAACTGATCAACTGCCTCAAACGCTCTTCCTAGATTTACCTTGATCGTATTGAACCCTATTTTCTTGGCAGTCTTCAAATTCTCCCCTATATCATCCAGAAATAAGATGTCTGAAGCCGCTATACTAGGACCTTCATGGCTTGCTGAGTACTCATTGAGCGCTCGCACGGCGTAGTTGTAGATTAGGGGATCTGGTTTACGCATTCCGACGTGGGCAGATGAGATGAAAAGATCGAAGATTTCTCGAACTTCATTATGGTTGGTTGTGTAAGGGTGTCTAGAGAATAGTCAGAAAAGTAAAAAAGTATGCTCCAGTAGGAGACAGCTTGGTTTCGAAGCATGCTTACCCTGGAGGATATATCATTGTATTGCTTAAAGCAGCTAAAATATATTTCCCGCTCGCTTTCAACTTCTGCAGAGCAGGAAACATCCAAGGGTCTGGCGCTCGAGAAACATCCATCATCATCCTTGGAATCTGGTTAGTAATCTATACAGCTTGACGTGATTGTATGGATTGTAGTAACAGCTGAGACATACCAGAAAAGAGCTTCGCCATCGATAGTTGGAACTGGAGGAGTAGTTGCAGGCAATGAAGAATCTTTTATACGAGCAGCGTCATAGAAGGTTTTCCATAGCTCAGGAGAGTGAAGATCAGACGTAAATCCTCGGAACCAATTCTCGTCCATGAGCAACTCTCCACGTTCAAGACGATGCCAATATCCAAAGGGCTTGGTTTTGGAAATACAATTGTTCACCCATCCCGGAGGAATATTATGGGACAGCTCATAATCTAGAATTGCTTGAAAAGGAGAAACAACCTAGAAGCTTTGATTAGCTCTTGTTGACTATTTGAAGTGCGACTTAGTGCAAAAGTACGGCGATTTTGGGAACGGAGCAGATAGCTGTTTTATACTGTTTAACACTAATTACAGAACGAGCTGCATGGAGAATGGATAGCTGAGGTCCATATATGAAAATCAGAAACTGGGATAAATTCAGTCACAGCATATGGCTGTGTTTTGCCAACGTTCAAAGACTGACAATTATGTAGTATGTGCTTGCTGAGCTCCATATCACAAACTTGACAATTGTAGACCAAAAAGATAAGAGAAAGGCAAATTGGGGCAGCACTTCTCTCTGAACGCAAGTTTAGTGTGATTGTAGCACAATCAGAAGAAATTAAAACCTCTACTTACACAAACACCCCCAATGTCAAAGAGCCTAGAGAACGATGAGTTTTAAATCGGTAAGAGGAGTGCTCGGGCCACATACAGAACTTTTGGTTGAGATCTATCTGTTGCCATAACTCCTTCAATACTATCTAAGATTAGTTCTATAGGAAACTCCTCCTGTGACATGTAGAAGATAGAAATTAAGAAAGATATACGAAAGTCCTAATTGAATCAACGAGTTCTAAATAATAGCAGCAATCAATTGTCTAGCCATGTATAAAAGTTGCCTCGGTAGAGTCGGCTGGTCGCTGTTCAGTCTGGATTGGTTGCTGCCGAATCCACTTTGGATGTCACGAGTTTTGGGTGGGGCCGCAGAAATCTGAAATCACGTCCTCCAAGCTAGACGCGACTGAAAAACGGAGACAGCAAGTCATGCAATTTATTATGTCCTATGGACTGACTTCTCTGTTGTAAATAACACGATAATTCTACTTATTATGAGGCTTCGTCTCACTGTTAAACGCCATGGCTTGCCAGATGCTCCTATTGTATGGACGGTAGAATCAGAGACAATAACCATCTCAAAACTTTTGGAGGAAGTACATGAAGCAATACCGATTGAATCTGGAGACTGGGGCTTCGAAGACTATGCTGTCGAATTAAAAGGTGCAAACGGGGTTAACTTTGAATGTCTGCATTACCAAAATGTGGGCAAAGTATTCAAAGAAGACGATGAAATTATGTTAGTCCTCATGAATTCCCCCAAAATCCGGCAAGATATCTAATTTTATTTGTTTACTGTAGCATACGACCCCTTCTCACCCAAGATCTGAAAGTACGTAAAATCTCTGGACGGCACCAAATATCTGCCGACGGAAAACATTTGGTAGACGGTCTTGCATTTGGCAGACCACTCTTGCGAAGACCAGCCGATCGGCCGTCCGTCAATATACCACCTCGGAAAAAAAGAAGAGTTACATACAATGAAATTGAGGACGACTTATTGGAGGATGAGGACGAATTCTTAGCTCTCGAGGAGAGAGAGGCAATGGACGACTCAGAGCTAGAATCAAATGATAATCAACAGCTGATTCTTCACGCTGATTTTGATGATGATGATTCTGAGGAGGACGATGACTTTGCCCCGGAAGGAGATGAGGAGCCCGACGATGATTCGGTTGAGTCAGACGATTCAGAGGAATCAAACAATAATCAGCAGCTGGTTCTTCATGCAGATTTTGATAATGATGATTCTGAAGAGGATAATGACTTTTCCCCGGAAGGTGACGAGGAGGCTCACGACTCAGATGAATCAGAAGATTTGGAGGAGTTAGAGGGGTCACAAGAATTAGATGCATCAGATGAGCCAGAGTAGGTATAGTCGTCAATCTCTAGATATTTTCATTTTATGATTAAACTTACCTAACATATCTGTTCGCAGAATACTCGAAACCCAAGCACTGGATGCTATGGAACATATACAAGGCATTCCATCCATCGATACTGATAGCACCCATCTGGTGTTGCCGAAGATAACGAAGAAGCATTGCGCAGTGTGAAGAGTGCATCTTTACGAGGCAAAATTCGTAAACTACATTCTACGTTCCCAAAGTCTTCTTTGGCCGTTTGCAAGCATGTCTTAAGTGGAAGCAATGGCGATTTGGGTCAGGCATACGACGCTTTAGTTTATGGATTCAGACCGATAGAACCTAAAAGTGCACTTGTTGAATCCTTACAGGATGATCTGAGCACATCAAAGAAGAATAAAAAGCCACTAGAAAGTGTGGCAGAGGTGTCAGGCCTTCCAGGTAGCATGGATTTGGATCCTAACGATGAAAGTGACGGAAGTGAAGAGAGTGAAAATTCTGTGGTTGGGTTTTTTGACCAGAACGGATTACCACCTGGTTCAATTGCCTCGGGCAAGGCTCTGTCATTTATGGCTGAAGCAATTAGCACCTCACCAAATCATCCAACTAGCTTAGGCCCCGTTAAGACCAACAAGAAGATCTTTTTCCAAGATGATGAGAACTTGGCTAATGGGCTTACCTCAACCCCGTTCATCGATCAAGACTCTCAAACTCATGATAACAAAGTTGACGCCGACGACGACTCGAGCGACGACGACTCGAGCGATACCACAAGCAGCAGTGGTTCATCGAGCGAAGAGGAATCGGAGGACAAAGACAACTCCACAAGTAATAGTGATTCTTCCAGCGATTCCTCCAGTGGTTCTTCCAGTGATTCCGAGGATGATGGCCCAGAGGAGATATCAAATAGGTCAACCTCCGCTACTTCAGCAACTTCAAAGAAATCTGAAAGTACCTCGGCTCAGAATGTAGATGCCAAATTGGGACTTCGTAAAGTCACAGCCCCTGGGTCTGGGAAAAACTCTACAAAATCGCGAAATCAACGTCGGAGAAAAGCCGATATTATTAATAGATTCGTGAATAAAGGAATCTTACCTGCAGGCTTCACTTCAGCAGAATTTGACGGACTGGAAATCAAAGGAGCAGCTACCGATGCTACAGTGTCTGCTGCTCTGGAGACTTTGAAATCAAAAGAGTACGAAAGCACCTTAAATTCTAAGAAAACTGCTAACCCCTATTTAGTGCTGACGAAAGAAATACCTCAATCACCGATGCGCCATTTCCCGAACTATCAAACACGCTATCCCAATCAGATGAATTTGAAGCTCGTAAACAGCGACTCCTTGACGATCTTGCTGCTAGTGGTGTTGCAGTTGGCCCAAACTCGAAGAAAGAGTCACAAGTTCCACTGCAACCTAATGCTAGATTACCTACACCCACTACATCGACGGGGAGTCACACTGCCATGGATATCGAAGCAAAAAAAGCCATAATTCCACCCTTTATAGCCTCGGATGAGGTGCATTCTCAATCTCCCTCCCACATCAACGATCCATTAATTAATGTTGAAAGCATTTCGGCTTCAGCTACCAAGGGGGAAAGAACTCCAATCGATGATGTAACTCCCGTCCAGCATTTACTTGCATCTCAAGCCTCGCCGACTTCAATGACAGCTACTATTACTTCTTCTGTTCCTACAGGTCCGATACCACCTACTAGTTCAGCTAAGAGTACCGAAGGCTCTGAGCGACGGTCCAGGCTAAATGTTGGTGCTGTTCAAAGAATGCTCTTTGGTTCTTTGGGCAAACGGGCTCCTAAATCGAAACTAGATCAGGATAAACTACGAAATGATTTCATGAAAGACGTCAGACCAATTGTGACCCAAAGTCAACCCCATGAAGGACTAGTTCAAGAAGCCACAGGCCAAGAAGAGGATGAGGATCTTGACTCTTGGAAAGAGAAGATCAATTACCGCGCAGTAGAATGCTGTTATGATGGCATCGAATTGAGCGTGCCACCCTTTCCTTTCGTTCAGCGATGGGATCCTCAGCAGCAAGGGGGTTGGTCACAGAATGGTAACCGAGGAGGCAAGCGTAAGCAAGAACAGAGAGACCAGCCTCAGTTCTATGAAGAAAACCGGGCCTCAAAGAAACAGAAGCCGCGCAAGGGCAAACACAATTATGCACAAGAGCAAGAATACCTCGATGACAATTATGAGCCAATCTATCAAGAAGATTCGCTTATGTATGACGAGGAGCAATCTCAAGAATCGAAGATTTCTACTAATGGTATGGAGGCTGATATTACCCTGCAATTGTTGGATGATCTCAACGTAGATCCAGGAACTGGGATTAGTCAAGAACCAGATGATCTAGCCAGCCTTCCCGATGACCCGTCTACGCTTCCCGATCTTCTTCCAGGTCAAGCAAAGCAGGGGACGACCATTGCATTCAAGCAACTCGTGATGACAGCGGACACTAATTGGCAGCCACTCGTGTCAGCATATCGCACTGCGATTGTAATTGACACACCAGCTGGCGGAGAGATTGAAGTTATTCTTGCAAAGAGAGATCAACAGCAGCCGACCACGAAGAATTTCGATGAAGATACCGGACAACGAATTTACGGCAAGTTTGAGATGCCCATCGATGAGAATGACGAGGATGATTTAGATCCAGAACATGGCGGCAAGCTGTATCTCAAGTTTGAAGAGATGATGGAACCTAAAATTGTGCAAGAACCTCCAGCAGACACTGTTGCTCTGAATGAGTTATACGAGCAAAAGCAGAACCATACCACCGACGGACCTGTCACACTCAGTCATGAAGGCGAGCGTGTAAACCCAGAAGCCCAATTCTCCAGCGTTACGGAAACACTTTTATCTTCAAATGCTACTGGCGTTAGCCGGGCTGAGGAGGATTATAGGAAAGAGAATGACGGCACTACGGCCCTGGATAATGAGGTACATCACATGCTATTACCTATACCCGAATCTTTAAACTTACCAGTACCTAACCTCCTTGAAGCTCGTAACAACCTAGATCTGTCTGTCGCTGCAATTGAAGAGAAGGATATAAAGCTGGTAGGGCAAGATTCCACTAAAGTAATTGCTTCGAAAAGCCATACGACCCAAAATGAAGCTGTGACTCTCCTTGAGTCGACATCTGATGCTTCTAAAGAACGCATCTCACTCATCATGAAAGAAGCCGGTTTTGGATCTAGTGTATCATCATCGATTAACAGAATCATTCGTCCCGACGGTATGGAAAGTCCCGGTGATACTGCCCTATTCGATAAATTGAGGACGGAAATGTCAGAAACTCCTCTCAACCCTCCCTACTCACCTAAATTCAATGGCATTGGATCAAGCTCGCCAATTAGAAAACTACAAGATTCTCCACAGTCTCCAAGGAAAGGTAGTCTTCAACATTGGAGTTCATTGCCAACACCACAATTAAGTTGGCAAACTATAAATTCCATTGAACAATCCAGTCCCATTTTAAGAAGTGGACCACAGGATTCTGTAGAGCTAGTTGAAGGTGAACATGGTAACGAGGAAGACTGGGAGGATGTTCAGGAAGAGAAACAGTCTCCACAATCATCACCACCAGTGCCTCGCCAGAGGTCTATTAAAAAGGCAATCTCCAACCTCCTGGCAACAAGTGTCCTACCAGAAATTAAAGGAATATGGGAGCAGTCCATGGAGCCTAATATTCCTGAATTTGGGGTCCGTAGTAGCATCAAAGCAGCGGAAGGAAAGGCAGGACAGATTTTGGTCAGCCGTTCTCCCTCAGCAGCAGCACAAGAACCCAATTGCTCGTTACTAGATAAGTCGGTACCCTTATCTTTCACCTCATCAGGAGGATTAAACCAGATCGAGTACCCAAAACTATTTACTGGATCCTCGTTCACTAGTCACGTTAGCGACTATGGTCGACAGTCTGATGTGGATTTCCATGATAGTGCGGCACTAAACGCAGACATATCTAGCTCTTTTCCCGGTGCCCAGAACTTCCTTGGGCCCATAGGTGGCTCCGTTCACTCGGATGAGGCCTTTCTTGAACGCGTAGACGACGAAGTAACCGATGTTGTATCCGAGCCGGAGCTTCATCCATCTCGCCAACCAGTGAGTGAGGAAACTATAAATCAACAGCAAGAGCCAAAACCTGACTCGGTGCTAGAACAATCTTCGCAAGAGAGCTTCGCTGGTGGAGACTTAGTGAATGGTCTGGAGCAAGAATTCAAAATTAAAGTTCACTGTCCTATATGCCAATGCACCTTCGTCAACCGAGAGGACGTTGAAGCACATGCGTCGTCTGCATGTCACATCAAACCACTATTCGATGGACCACTATGTATAATAAATTCATCTTCCGATGGCTTGCGGACTGTACCAAGCCGACTCCTTGAGGACACTGCATCTCCTGGAGTAGAGGGACCGGACTCCGAAGCGCGAGTATCTAGCAAGGCTTTTTCAAGAACCACAACGTTTTTGGAGGACTTGTCGTCCGATGATTTCCCAAATATCAACGAGCTTTTGGTTTCCAACACAAAGGAGAGCAGGAAAGCTGCGTTGAGCCGTAACACGGAAGAATCTTCAGCGCAGTACCAAAATGCACCAAGGCCATCACAGCTCGCACGTAAGCCACAGACTCGGTCATCAGCTCACAAACCATTTCGTGCCTCTAGAGTTCTCAAGTCTCTTTCGCAGGCTCCACCACCCAGATCACCACGTCGTATTCTACCAAAAATCTCTTCCAGCCAACCACCTAGCCCAGGTGTGATTAGCGGTCAGCCACTGAAAAGAACCATTCCACAAAATGCTGTGGTTTGGGATTTGACGATGTCAAGCGATGCAGAACCTGAGAGTGACAAAAGATGAGCCTAAGCCTCGAAGAGCCAGTCTACAAAGCTGAAGTCGTGACTTAGAATGTACGAGATTACATTCATTTGCAAAAATGTCTTAGAAACCGCGAACCGATAAGCCTAGGACGGCGATATCCGAAAAACTCGCAATAGGAGCAGTGAATTTTCTGCGGCTTCACACAAGCTGAAATTAAAACTGAATATGTCAGACATAACAACTGTTGCTGATCGGTAGGGAGGGTAACTAGAGGAACAATATTAATTTTTAGACGCATAAGCGGTGGTGTTTGGGATTGGATCATTCATAGCGGATCATTTGCGGACTATTAGCGGATCATTGATGGCCTGTGTATGAATATTACTAGAGTGGCATATTTGCACACTCAATACGATACCTATTTGCTATTATTAAAACTTTATCGTCAGTCGCATTTACAAATGCGTTTCATATGATGAGCTTCGATTGTAACCTGTGGCTCTAGTCGTCTTACAATTACTATATGTGGAGAGCGTGGCAGATTTGCTTCATGATATTAAATTCACGTCTTTCTCAAAACAACTGATAAGCATGCTAGGATTTTCATATTTTTCAGAAAGACATTGGGGGCGGGTTGGAAAGACCTCACGTCCGCTGTTTGAAGACTAGACATTCATTGCATTCCATTTCTCAGTACCCGGTTTGCCCAGTACCTCTATTCACCTATCCTTCAAAGTCACAACATGCAGCTGCTGTCACCAGTATACTCCAAACTCCTCAGAACGCCATCCTAAAGTCCCTCACATAAACAATGCCCCAACAACTAAACAACCAGCGGCCATCGCCCCCTTCCTCCCGTCCAAACCCATTGCCCCGGCAATCTCCGTCCCACCCGGTCTCACCGGTCGATGCCATCCGCAGTGCGTAGACGTTCCTCTTGTGTGACATGAGTAATATGTCTCAACATGCCATTTCTGCTGCAAGCTAATAGATAGATCTTCCATACTAGGAGGATTGGTGATTTGAGGCCCCGTGGGCTGGGTAAGGAAGACGGGTTCGCCGCTACTGCTGGTTGGAGCAACGAGGGATGAGGCGGTTGGTGAGACTGGGGTGGTGAGGGGCATCGGGACCGCAGCGAGAGAGGTATGTAGCAACAACGTTATGGCGAAGAGAGATAATGCTCTGATTTTCTCCATTGCGATTTGGGAAATATGGTCGTTCAAGAAAGATTCTTGAATAGAGGAGGTTGGGGAACCCTTTTCGATAACGACCAAGATAGATTGTATGCAGGTATTCCAGGCTGGTACTTCGATTCTGCACGCGTGATTGGTGTTTGCGGTTGTTGTTGCTCTATACTTTGAGCAATATAGGATTATAGGAAGTAGAAGATATGAAAGAAAGTCCAGCTTTCCCGGAAATAATAGGAAACCGTAACTTTACAGCGACTGATAAATTCAAAGACAACTAAACAATTGATAGAAAGAATGAAGAACAACGGGCGATGCAAGGAGTAACAAAATGTCTGAGATCAAGAATACCCTACCTGTTCACACTAGAGGAGCTATCCATAAGCACGTCGGTGCTTATGATGCGAGTGACGGCTCAAGTATTGTGTGATATTCGAGTGATTGGGAATCATGGCTCAGAATATATCTGCCAAGCTGCAGTCAAAGGAGGTGGACAACTTTTGCGTTTGACGAATCAAGGCGGAGTCAGGTTCTAAGACATGAAACATGCCAGGATTTCCAGTGACAACATCAACTCGATTGTTGGATCTGGGACTAACGTCCATCCTTAGATCTAGAGACGCACTCTGTAATAAGATGTGTCTATGGAATCCAAGTTTGGAAGATAATCAGAGAGGAGAAGAATGTAGTGGTGGGGTTTACGCCGTACGAGAGGATACTACCAAACGATAAGCGAACAACGCAGCCCCTCTTAATATAGGCAGATACCTCCCAGTCTTTATAGCTGAGGATTTCTTTGCTCAACCATCTAGCTAGCACAAGTTTCTATCTATAATTCATTTGCAATGGCCCGAACAAAGCAAACTGCCCGCAGGTCAACGGGTGGCCAGGCGCCTCGGAGACCAATTTGTCACTGGCGGGCATGGCATAACTTGACGTACGAGCAACTTCCATTACAACAACATATTGCCTTGATAAACCCTATGATTCTTGATACAGCAATAACTTCAGATGCTCAAAGGGAGGTGTTGTCTGCTCCAGACCTCCTTCTTCTCATTCTATCTCAGCTTCCTCACTCTTCCTTGCTCAAAGCCAAACTGGTTAATAAAACATGGGCGAGTCTTTTCAAACACGTGGAAATCCAAGCTGCTTTATTTGAGCGCCCTAGGCCGAAGGAATCGGCTTTATACGCTGAAACATATTCAGATCTATTGATGGATAACTTCTCGGCTTTTTGGTCAATTTACAGAGATGAATCAGACCAATCGGTGTTGCCTGAAAGTTCTATTGTGACGCAACCTCATCCCAAGGAGAGCAACGAAGGGCCTGTCGACGTACCAAATGTTCATCGGCCATCCAAAAATTCATCACAGAAAAGAATGACTGTTCGGCTGCGAATACAAAAATACACAGACAAATGTCTCAGTTGGCAATGGCGACAACTTCTTCTCTTCCAACCAGCTGTCGAAGTTCTAGAGCTTGTACAACACGTCAGCCAACGTTCAAGCGGTACGATAGAGTTCCGAGCTATTGTTCCTCGTCCTAACGGTTTGCGGATGGGTTTCCTCTATGACGCTGTTAGATATTGGCATGAAGTCGAAAAAAGCTCTGTCAAGCTGCTTTGGAATAGGAAAACCGGGGACCTTGTCGACCCTGTGTATTATTACAAAGATGGTACTAGTTACAAGACGGTTGAAGACAAGCCTTGCATAACTATCTGGGGAAAGACAAGCGTGGGATGTGGACAATATGGCGGGCTTACGTATGCAAACTACATACCTACACGTTCTGGTGAGCAAGCACAAAGGTCAAGAGCTCGGATTATGAAAAGTGGCGATGAGGAGGTAGAGTTTTTCATGTCGGCACCTAAAGACATAGATGTCGATTTAGAATTATTCTTTGCATCGAGGAAAGCAGATGAAGAAGAGGAGGAAGATGAAGAAGATGAAAACCTGGTAGATGAAACGGTTTAGAGTAAATTTGGATTTGGTTGATCAAATATTGTTTCTTTATATCAGATTAATCGAGCAATGCATTCTAGGATTTCAGAGACTTAGACTCAACCAATTTTAAAGTGCCAGTAGTTTGTCTCCTTATGATGTGCGTCTCTCGACGCCGGAATTCACGTTAGTTTGCAAGGCGTGAGATCACAAGGTTTGTTAACACCAAGAGATCTTGGAAGAAGTTTTGCTCTCATAATTTCTATGGTTTTGAGATGGATGGCTTCCAATACTCAATTCGGAAACCCCAGAATCACAAATAGAAATGAGCTCAAGGCGGTGTCAGGCTATCATGCCTGATGGTAACCACAGAGTCACAGAATATAACCTTGTTTTGAATAATAAGTGCTTTGGACAACTGTAAAATCAAGTTGATCAGGATTTGGAATTCAAAACGTGGAACCGACAAATTTGATTTAATTATATATAAATGTGCATATATCATAAATCTGATACGATCAACGCTCGTTTCTTATTAAGAACAATCACCGTAAGTGTGATCAGGTCTTTTCTCAAAAATTGAAAATAAAAATTGTATGGCTCTCAGAGCCTGGTAATCATACATAACTTGACTGGCGCTAGGTCCGAAAAGAACGGGCCTTCTTGGACTTCCAATTTGGGCATTTCGAAGTCAATATGCTCCACTAACAGCTTATTGCTCTGGCATCTATCGAGGAACTCTTTATATGTCTCCTCATTCCTGACAGCAGATGCTATAAGAATCTTCGTTGCTGGATGCAGATCAAATAACTCCCCAAACGTCGAGATCAACGCAGGATGCCAGGTTCGGTCATAAGTTACGTCGGATGCGATAACCAGGTCGACATCTCGACCAGCATTCCACTTGGGATGTTCGGAGCCCACAAGGGCATGTCCCCATCGCAATTCTTTACCTTCGATTTTAGGGTTGTCTTGTAAATCGTTGAGGAAGAAGTTCGTGGAGAGGTTTGAAACAACATCTTCATACCCATCGGTTGCAAGCACTTGGGAAGCCAGTAGGTATTTCGCACACAAGATGGATAAGTAGCCAGTCCCTGTTCCCAACTCAAGAATAGATTTCCCATTGATAAGGGATGAAAATTCACAGAGGTAGTTTCCCATGTGCATTGCTGCTTCCCATGTGCGAAACCCGGTCACTCCTCCGGCTGTGAGTAAGTTGCGCGACTCCAGAATGGTAATCGAGGCTGGCTCCCCGGAATTCCGCAGAAGTCTAGATAGAGTATACGTAACGTATGACTTTTGTTCTGCAGATATAGTTTCGGATTGTGTACGAGAGGAAAGCAGAATTGCAAGCGCATTCATAAGATCGTCTGAAATACCCTGAATAGTTACAGATGTCAGAATTAGGTACCTTGGGAGTGTGGACGTTTCTTTAGCAATCGTACATCTTCTTCCACATCTTGGATGCTTTCCTCAATTCGTAATACGAGTTGTTTCAATATTCGCAGTTGGTAGCGCTCAGGCGGCGCATATTTGATGGATTTCTCCTCATATAGTGTGTTATATATACACTCTTGAAAATTCCAATCGCGGAGGAGCTCTTCAGAGGGGAAGTCAATGTCGAGATGAAGCTGAAGGTATTGTCGGCAGAATCGATTGAGCTGTCTCCGCGCATCCACTGTTAATTGATTCTCCATACCTATTTCTCTTCATTGAACAAATCATCTCCAGTACTATTACCCTTCAGAGCGGGTTCAGTGAATTGTGGTTTTCAGAAGCTAGAAGGCGTTAGATCTACAACAATGGTGATAGATGATCAGTCACGTGATAAAGAGTGCTTATGTAATCTGAAAAATTCGAAAGTGTGCGGGCTCGCTACGAGTCGATTTTCAAGCCGCCTCCACCACAGTGACCCGACTTTATCGCCAACTAACTTTCGACAACTGTCTCGACATCGCAGGCAGTATTCGAATCGATCCTCATAGTCGTTAATATGGCAGACCAACCAGTTACTCTGCGCACGCGCAAGTTCATCCGTAACCCCCTCCTCGGCCGAAAGCAAATGGTCGTGTAAGTTATGCCCGCCCCTCAGAAGCCCTCGGAATTATACACTGTTCAGATCTGCTGAAAACTGTCAAATGAATCGAAAAACTGACGAATTTTGCAGTGATGTCCTCCACCCAAACCGTGCAAACATCTCCAAGGACGACCTACGAAGCAAGCTTGCCGAACTTTACAAGGCAAACAAGGACCAGGTCAATGTTTTCGGTCTCCAGACTCAATTTGGTGGTGGAAAGACAACCGGTTTCGCTCTCATCTACGATTCGCCCGAGGCATTGAAGAAATTCGAGCCACATTACAGACTCGTTCGTGTTGGATTTGCGTCGAAGATTGAGAAGCCCAGCAGACAACAACGTACGTTCGGTTCCATCTATGGGCTGCGGAGCTTATCATCTGGCTGGAACGGTACTAACGAGATTTACAGGCAAGCAACGCAAGAACAGACAAAAGACTCTCCGCGGTACGGCAAAGGTCAAGGGTGCGACCAAGAAGAAGGACAAATAGACGACTCTTGGCTTGGTGTACGTGGGACATGGAGGCAGGTGTTGGCTGGTATTTGCGATGGGCATTGTGTTTATGCATTAGCATCCATCGATGATATGCATGGTTGTATTAAGGAGCAACCTTTTCGCATAGTGGCAATCAATCGAACCTTTCGACCTCTAATTTTCCTATAGCCATGGTGGTTTTCTCTCCAACTGTGGACTCAAAGGGTGATGATCTTGCCTTTTTCGAGTATAAATTTGTTATGTTGTAATTGGGGCTGGGAAAGTGCCTATTGTGGTTCTTGCAGTCACTTGAATTATGTGATTCGTGAAATACACTTCATCCTGATATTGCATACCTAGGATTTCCCAACACTTCGCCTTTACCTTCAAGCTCGTGACAGTTTCCAAATTTCAATGCACCTAGCTGTTTAGTCAAATAGCCACTTGAGTGCGAGATTCTGCTTTCATCTATTTTCCTAAACCTCCTTTGGCAGTGAAGTATCCATGCTAGTATACGCTGTTGCTGTCAGTTGGATTTTTGACCACCACAGTTTATCTCTTGCGTATACGTCGACCTATATCGTAGTACTTCAAATTTGCTTCATAAGTGTAGTCTCAGCCTGCCTAAACAAGTTCATCTGCACGGCATCACGGCTGTATATGCTGGACACGCTCAATGAACATAGTACAGTACGGCAGAAAGCAACACTAAAACCCAGCCATGTAAGGATCCTTACACTATCTTTGATTCAATTGACTTATCGAGCAAGCAAGTGGTTTTCAACACTTTTACGTAGACCTGATGGGCTAGTTTAGTCGTAGGGGAAACACATAGATGTCACAAGGTCTGAGAGTGGCAATTCTGCTGGTGAGTGTGCTTTTCTTTTAAATGATAGCATATTCACAGCTGCAAAAATACAGTGAAACTGCTCTCACCTATTTTATTAAGTCTTATATTTGTGCATATATCTAACCATGTCGATCAGGTTATTACTACTTGTAAATGTTGCTCGCGTGCCATTCTTGTAAGGCACAATTATAGTACTGATACAACTATACCTGTGACCCTATGCTTCTATTATTCCGGCATGTTATTAGGATATATTGAATATGGCTATATAAATGGAACAGAGCCTTGTGTTATGAAGTATAATGTTGCAATGATATGCTCACACTTGAAAAAGCTAATCTAAAACATTATGTTCACGCCTATGATAGTACTACCTTTTTTATATTGCATTATTATGTTAAGCAATTGTAGCATATGGGTTGACACGTATAAGCGTAGTATTTGTTTTGTTCATAAAGATTAGATATGTATGTTCCATTACTATGCCTCTCTCACTGGAGTTTTCAGTATCATTGTTGAATTTTCTTGAGTAGAAAAGTCTGAAAAGTCTGATAAAAAGGATGAGCTTGAACTGGTGAGTGTCTGTATTCATTAGTCAATATTTTAGATGTCTTTCATTCAGCATTAGACCGCCATTTAGAAGCGCTTCATTTTGCACTGCTTGCAAAGCATGTCTTTCCTATTGGTGAAACTCTTATCCAAATAATTTGCTTGGCATCTGTCGGAGCCCGCCGAGGCAACGACGGGGAGCTCAGTAGATATACCACTATCTTAGAAATAAAACACTTGGAGGTAAAGAATGTCAAGCTTTGTTTTACCAAACAAAAGCGATTTATACGCATTTAGCACATCCAGGCTAAATCGGCGGATATCGGCGACAAGAAAAGAATTGCTCCCTCAACAATTCACTCAGATTTGATATCTATATCCTATCTACCCCACCACGAGACACACCCCTCCTTCTCTATTCAGCACTCTGCTGTAGCTCGGACACGCAGAAAGAGAAAAATCTCTGGTGCTTTGTCTGGTGAAGCTTCTTCTCATCGAGCCTGAAAAGATATCAGATCCCTTACTACAACGACTCCAAGATGGCGCCTAGTGCTATTTCGCCAGAGCCTGCGGTATCCTCCTCATCTACGCATGCCCTCTCTTCCGTCACCACATCATACGACGATACTCTCCGCTTCTACCTGAATGGCACAAAAGTTGTGATAGACAACATAGATCCAGAAGTAACCCTACTCGAATACCTTCGTGGGATAGGCTTGACCGGTACAAAGCTGGGATGTGCCGAAGGAGGTTGCGGAGCTTGCACAGTGGTGGTATCACAATATAATCCAACGACGAAAAAGATATATCATGCAAGTGTTAATGCTTGTTTAGCGCCACTGGTAAGTGTTGATGGGAAACATGTCATTACGATTGAGGGAATTGGAAATACCAAGAGACCTCATCCTACACAAGAGAGAATTGCAAAGAGCAATGGCAGTCAATGTGGATTCTGCACGCCAGGTGAGTTGATGTCAAAACAGCGGTGGACGAGGGCCCCCGAATTTACGAGTAGATTTAAATCCATAACCTCAAATTTTGTGATACAATCAAGTTTACATAGGTGCTTTATTTGGCTTCCTCAGCATTAATCTTGGTTGTATCTTTTTGTTTGCCGGTTCTGGAAGTAGATCTATAAACTTCAACATGTGGTTGTCATTGCAAACCCCAAACTGTATTCCTAGTGATTTGGCTAAAGTATATTTCTTTCAGGAATTGTCATGAGTCTATATGCTCTACTTAGAAACGATTCAGCTCCCTCTAAACATGACGTTGAGGAGGCATTTGATGGAAATTTGTGTAGATGCACTGGCTACCGTCCTATTTTGGATGCTGCCCAAACTTTCAGTGTAGAAACTGGCTGCGCTAAGGCAAAGACCAATGGTGGTGGTGGCTGCTGCATGGATAAAGGCAATGGTGATTCCTCTGGCGGCTGCTGCAAAGACAATGGCTTCAAAGACGATCAACCGATTAAGAGATTCACCCCACCTGGATTCATTGAATACAATCCCGACACAGAACTCATATTTCCGCCTTCCCTGACCAAACATGAATTTAAACCACTTGCCTTTGGAAATAAGCGGAAGCGTTGGTATCGACCAGTCACAATGCAGCAGCTGTTGGAAATCAAGAGCGTATATCCATCAGCAAAAATTATCGGAGGAAGCACGGAAACTCAGATTGAAATTAAATTCAAAGCGATGCAATACACTGCTTCTGTTTTCGTTGGAGATATTGCAGAGCTGCGTCAGTTCTCGTTCAATGAAGATCATCTAGAGATTGGCGGAAACGTCATTCTTACTGATCTCGAGGCTATCTCCCTTCAAGCTGTTAAGCATTATGGTCCTGTCAAGGGACAGGTCTTCGCGGCTATTCACAAACAATTAAAGTATTTTGCAGGGCGCCAAATTCGAAACGTTGGTACACCAGCAGGAAGTAAGTCAAGCCCTCCCAAGTAGAAGTACAATCACTAATAAATCTTGATTAGATCTTGCGACAGCTTCGCCCATATCCGACTTAAACCCAGTTTTCGTAGCATCAAATGCAATTTTGGTGGCGAAGTCATTGGACAAGGAAATTGAAATTCCAATGTCTCAATTTTTCAAAGGCTATAGATCCACTGCTCTACCTCCTGATGCAATCATAGCCAGTATCCGCATTCCAGTGACTAGGGGAGATGGAGAATACTTCCAGGCATATAAACAAGCGAAGCGGAAAGATGATGATATTGCTATTGTAAATGCAGCTCTTCGAATCTCACTTAGCCACTCAAACGTCGTGGAGAGTGCCGACCTTGTCTACGGAGGGATGGCGCCTACAACGATAGCTGCAAAAGCGGCTGGTGCCTATCTTGTTGGGAAGAACATTACAAATCCTGCAACCATTGAAGGGACTATGAACGCGTTGGAAAAGGATTTTGATCTGAGATTTGGAGTACCAGGTGGTATGGCTACTTATCGAAAGTCTTTAGCGCTTGGTTTCTTTTACCGCTTCTACCATGAGATCCTGTCAAAACTCGAGGTCAAGGACGTTGAAATCGATGAGGAGGTGGTACCTGAAATAGAGAGACTGATTTCTCATGGAAAGAAAGACACGGAATCAACTATTGCGTACCAACAAAATATCCTTGGCAAAGCAAATCCTCACGTGGCTGCTCTTAAGCAAACCACTGGAGAAGCTCAATATACCGACGATATCCCGGTTCAAAAAAATGAGCTGTACGGTTGTCTAGTATTATCAACTAAGGCGCATGCTAAAATCACCTCTGTTGACCACTCAGCTGCGATGGAGCTTCCTGGTGTTGTGGACTACGTGGATCATACAGATATGCCATCACCAGAAGCTAACAAATGGGGAGCACCAGTTTGTGATGAGGTGTTTTTCGCAGTTGACGAAGTTTTTACTGCTGGGCAGCCCATTGGAATTGTCTTGGCTGACAGTGCTGCACATGCGACAGCGGGTGCGAGAGCAGTAATGGTAGAGTACGAAGAGCTTCCAGCTATCTTCACAATTGAGGAGGCAATCGAGAAGGAGAGCTACTTTCAGCATAGTCGATATATCAGGAAAGGAGACACAGAAGAAGCATTCGCATCTGCTGATCACGTTTTCACAGGCGTTACTAGAATTGGAGGCCAAGAGCACTTCTATCTAGAGACAAACGCATGTGTCGTTGTGGTAATACATCTCCCATTTGATCTTTGATAGACCAACTCGGAATCTAAGCTGATTGCTAACTTGCTTTGATAGCCTAAACCCGAGGATGGAGAGATGGAGATATATGCCAGTACCCAAAATACTACAGAATCGTAAGTCAGGAGCTATAAATTTTTTGATTGAGACTTGTCACTATACCGATTATTCTGGACCGTTAGCACATTCAAGAGTAGGAAGAGTCATATTCACGGAAGGGCATCGTTCTCTTGAATGTGCTTACCGTCTGAGACAGTCGTTCTAGGCCGCAACTCTAATGAGTCCGACGCATCATAAGTTAGCTAACAGCCAGAAGACAGTCATATGTCGCTCAAGTATGCGATGTTGCGGCGAACAAGGTTGTGGTCAAAGTCAAGCGTTTAGGTGGTGGGTTTGGAGGCAAAGAAACTCGTTCCGTTCAATTAACTGCTATTTGTGCGCTTGCGGCAAAGAAAACCAGGCGACCAGTCCGTGCGATGTTGAACCGTGATGAAGACATGATTACATCAGGCCAGAGACACCCTTTCCTATGTCGCTGGAAGGTAGGGGTGAATAATGATGGCAAGCTACAAGCTCTTGATGCGGAGGTGTTTGCCAATGCAGGTTGGACGCAAGATTTGAGTGCTGCTGTATGTGACAGAGCACTTTCTCACATAGACGGTTGTTATCTAATTCCAAACGTCGACGTAAGAGGCCGAATTTGCAGAACGAATACAATGTCAAATACAGCGTTCCGTGGCTTTGGCGGTCCTCAAGGTCTATTTGTAGCGGAAAGCTTCATCGAAGAAATTTCAGATCGACTTGATATCCCGGCTGAGCGATTGCGGGAAATTAACTTTTACAAGCCGGGCGAGGAGACACACTTCAACCAAGCATTGGAGGATTGGCATGTGCCACTCATGTACAAACAAGTACAGGATGAGTCATCATATACTGAGCGACGTGAAGCAATCACGAAGTTTAATGAGACTTCAAAATGGAAGAAGCGCGGACTAGCTCTGATTCCCACAAAGTTCGGAATCTCTTTTACTGCGCTATTCCTCAACCAAGCTGGTGCCTTAGTGCACATATATCATGATGGAAGCGTTCTTGTTGCACATGGTGGTACCGAGATGGGCCAAGGTCTTCACACGAAGATGACAATGATAGCTGCAGAGGCACTTGGTGTACCTCTTGAGGACGTTTTTATCTCCGAAACTGCTACTAATACCGTTGCAAATACCTCATCGACTGCAGCATCAGCAACTTCTGATCTAAACGGATACGCCATTTTCAATGCATGTGCTCAGATAAACGAGCGTTTGGCACCATATCGGGAAAAGTTTGGTAAAGATGCACCGATGAGCAAGCTAGCAAGTTCTGCATACTTTGATCGCGTCAATTTATCCGCGAATGGCTTCTACAAGACTCCGGACATTGGGTACACATGGGGTCCAAATACGGGCCAAATGTTTTTCTACTTCACTCAAGGAGTTTCCGCGGCTGAAGTTGAAATTGACACTCTTACTGGAGATTGGACATGCTTACGCGCTGACATCAAGATGGATGTCGGCAGATCGATCAATCCGTCAATTGACTATGGACAAATTGAGGGCGCTTTCGTGCAAGGAATGGGTCTCTTTACGATGGAAGAAAGCTTGTGGTTCCGCAGCGGCCCTATGAAAGGTCAACTTGCGACGCGTGGCCCTGGCGCCTACAAGATACCTGGTTTCCGCGATGTTCCCCAAGAGCTCAACGTCTCTTTACTGAAGGACGTCACATGGGAGAATCTACGCACGATTCAGCGAAGTAGGGGTGTGGGTGAGCCACCGCTTTTCATGGGCAGTGCGGTATTTTTTGCTATAAGAGACGCATTGAAGGCTGCCAGAAAGCAATATGGTGTTAATGCAGAGATTGGAAAGGATACGAAGGGTGATGGTCTTTTGAGATTGGAAAGTCCCGCTACACCAGAAAGAATTAGGATATCGTGTGTGGATCCGATTGTGAAGAGAGCTTTCGTAAAGCCCCAGGAAGGTGAAAAGAGCTTCTTCATGTCGATCTAGGTCGAGGGGGCTGTGGAAAATTTGATATGCGATGATGATGAAATGTAGATTCATGATTCTCTTTGCTCAAATACATGTCTCAATAGCTGTTTAGTAATTGAGTCATGCAGTATGTAAATACCGGATATAAATTTAAACTGACAGTAGTTGATTTCTATAAGTCCTATGCTTTCAAACTTGGTATATACTTTGATGTTCTATGAAGCAGGGGTTTTTTCCTATTCTCGCTTAAGCCCCTTTCCTTCCGATATGAGAAGCTGCAAGGCTCGTTGCGAGGTATAAAGTAGATAGGTCGGCGATGAAATTTGCTAGTCTGTCGAATTTGATCTAGCTAGGTATTTGTCAAGCCAATAGCTTCAACGTTGGTATGCATTCCGTGCGATTATACTTTGGGAAGTGATAAGTCATTACTATATAAGCCCCACGTGACAGTTGTTTGCATGGCTTTTACATGACACAGGCTTTTACTGTAAGATATATAAAACAGCTTGTGTTATAAAGACATGAAGATGAAATTGAAGATACAGTCATTCACCTCACCAAAAGAAAAAGAGCATGGCACCTAAAAATATAGTGGGTTTGGTCTAATTAAGAAGTCTACTCGAACCTCTAAGATGCTTCGAAGACCAATAACCCCAACTCTTACCGTTAGGGCCGGTATACTTGCCTTCAAGACTCCATGTTGAATAAGCTTGCGTATAAGGTCGTATTAAAGTGCGGGTCGGGGCGTATACATTTTCGGGATTTCAAAGCTATCCGTTCCAATGTGCATTTGACACATAACACCACAGCAAAGAGAAGTGCAAGGAGGTATAGCTTGGCAGCATAGAGCGGAGATGAGATGTGATAAGTAGCAGCACTTACATCTTGCTCGTGCACTTTCCTACGGCGTGGCGTCCGTGATCCCAACCAAGGAATATCAACTAACATCATTGCAAGATGTCTCTGATGAGCACTTATCAAGGCTGCTTAATGCTCAAGGCAGTATTGTGACATGCTCCCTCATAATTTACATATTCACTGGTATGACTGTACCTGGATACTATGCGCACAATAGTATCAAATTTTTCCAAGCCAGCTTTAGTGTGCATCATAGTAGATGTGGAATAAAGCTTGACACAAGAGTGTGAGAGGCGGCTGGGATAAGCATACTTTCGAGAGCAAGTGTTACAATGGCATGGCATGAATAATTCAGTGTCAATGGTACCGGAAAGCTATACGAGTGGTGGTATGGGAGGCCTAATCGGAACAATACCACATGAGAACCCGGCACAAATAGACCTTGCTGACGATCGTAAGACAGCCCACCGCCGACAAAGCGGATCTGATTATGATTCGTAGTATTGTTTGACGTCGCCGACCTCATTTCGATGCGTTTGGAGGTGGCTTGGTAGGGCTGGTAAGGCTTCGATGGTCTGGCGGTTGGACTTGTTGCAATTTGGACGATATCAAATCATTATGAATCGACGCTATCTGCCGAGAATTGACTTTGTATGGAATACTCAGTCTCGACCTATAGAATGGCTTTACATTTCTAAGCATTCCTCTATGAGCAAACTCCGGACCTAGTTCGGCATATTGCTCCCAGTCAAACGTAACTCGATTACAAAACGAGAGGAGCTAGTTGCAATACTGAAAACCATCCTAGACAGTTTGTATACATATGCTAAGCTCTTTGTGTGCTAATAGATACTCGGCTTCTAATTGGGGCCTCAATATCATGCCAGAAAACCCTCATTGCAAGACAACAAAACTCTACCATTTCTCATTACCCTTTCAAAGCTTAAAGCCTCTCGGTAAATATGACTTATACCCACCAGCAATGGCATTGACCTTGTCAGCAATGCGGCAAGTTCGGGAACGTAAGGAAAGAAGGAGAACAAGGATGACACGAACCATAACCCCTAGCGGCAGCCATTACACGGGTCGAGGAAGAATGATGTATATTATTCATGGATATTATATATCTATTGAGTGTATCACTAAGACGCTGTTTGAACAGCCTCTTGTGACTTCCAGGATGGCAGTATGATAATAGTTTATGCTTGGAAGACTAAGCTGATACAATCTCTTACCACCATACGACAACAAAGAATTGGAGAATGCTGGGATGTTTTGAGGCTCACTTTACCGTATTTCGACGAATGAGAAATGAGAACCGACTTCCTGGTGAGGAAGACGGGGGTGACCGGTCAACTGATTTACCCCAGAGTTGGGACTAATCCAGGCTCTCATGCAGTCTAAAAATCTGTGTTCGTGATATACCGAGACTCAAAAGGGGACGTTAGTCCCTGTGCGGTTGTTTAATTCCAGGGGCATGAATCACAGCGAGTGGGTACGTGATATCTGACATCATGTTGGAAGGATGTTGAAGGATGCCGAAGGCGTAGAATAACCAGAAATCAGTTTCAATTTCTGATTACGCCGCTGCTCGTATTATCTCCGGTGCAATCAACCCGATTCTCGCGGAAAGATGTTATGTGGTGTTGATACTGTTCCTCAGGGAGACCGAGTACGGGCTATTTGGTGGCTAGGTATAGCAGAAACAAAGGCAATGTGCTCCATTGATACGAGGTGCCATTTGATATAGATTTAATGGTCTTGGAACCATAAAATCTGCCGAACATGATTACGTACCGTGCAAGACTATGCCATGTAAGCTATAATCAGTCGTCTGTGCCTGAGATCTTTCTTATATAACCCACGTGATTTAATTCCATAACCAGCTTTGTAAGCAAAGTTTGTTGAAATGGAGATAGAAACAATCTATAATACTGAGTCATCCTGGACTTCGACTTCCTCCGTTGGTATCCGAGATTCAGTACTGGGGCTTCTTACAAAGGTCACGCTGAGATTGGAGGTACTCTGAGATTTGGCTGAAAACTTTGACAAACTTAATAAAGAGAGCCTCAGCTGTGCACTGTCAAGATGAAGCATCCTCCTCCTATCATTGTATCTCGGCTCTCATATGATGCTGCAATGACATGCTGCATTGTCGACTGCCACTGCACGAAAGAACAGGCATATGGGGTCCAATGCATTCTGCAGTGCAGCCAAGACGGGTCTGCACACTCGGGACTCCAATGATGTAGGCAGTCCTGACTGATGTAACCAAGCAAGTTGGAGTTAGACATTTCGCCGCAATCGTATTTGCCTCTGCTGGGGCTGGAGTAACTTCACTTTTGTTAGGCTGCTTAACGAGCTGGAGTACGCAGCTTCTTTGCCCTCTCAGGTTGCTGCGGCGGAATCTTGTCATCGATTACCACCGCCTTTTCCAAAAGCGCACCCTACTCCGTTCTTGATCCAAGTAAGGGGGTCAAACAAACAAGTAAACAAATAAGCGAATGGGTTCCTAGTGACAGTTGAAGATCTGCGACTGCGGCCTGACAGATCTTGATCTTGAAGATGGGCGTCGGCTGAAAAAACACTGGGCCATACCGGGTCTAGCCCAATCAGGACCCCCGAAGGACTTAAGCGAGGCTGATGTGAGCTGAAAGGAACCTCACACGACCATGGAACCTTCAAACTAACACCAAACCACCAACAGAAGGCGGATTATTCTTTTTAGACCAAGTTGCTTTCGCCTTCGTAGATACCATGGTACTCAGCCAGTGGCGCTTTGGCGGCAAATCCGGGCGTACCCTTCTTGTCACCCAGCCTATTACAGCTCATGCCTATAAGTTGATGGCCTAAATTGGAGGTGGATACCGCGTCTATCCCTCCACATTGTGGTTGCTTACATGTACGTACAATAAAGAAAACTTCATGGAGCTCCTTCTTCGCGCGTTGGGACAAGAACGATTGGCTTATAGACACAGCAATCTGTTGCGCCGGCTGTTGGAACCATGGATGCGGAGATATTGTCTATTTGCGTAAGTAGTGTTCGGCGCCTCGGTTAACCCTCGACGAGGAGAGCTGTGAAGGCGTCTGTTTGACCCAGATGAGATGAGATGGCGAGCGGGAGATCGACGTTCAGAGCTGATGGGGACAAGACGACCAGACTCCGTATCTCGTAATGGGCAGCCCTACACACGGCCCTCAACTGGCTTCGTGTTGGCCAACCTGCAGTCGCAAGCATCGTGTGATTATAATGGCTGGCTCACAGAGAGCCCTCTCTTTATCGGACCCCACATACGGCCTTTATGGCAATCATAATGTGCAACCTGTTCTACCAATTGAGCTGAAGCTAGAGCACGGTAGGTGTTTGTCAATTTAAATCCACCTCAAGTCCTGTCCGGCTGATAGTACGGCGTTATATGCTGGCTTGACCGCTCGGAGAAGGTACACGCCAGCCATCAGCGTTTGTCTGAATATTCATAATAGTAAGTACAATAAAAAGTTGCAGGGTTGTGCCCTGATTATATTTATGCCAAGATCGTGGTATTGAGTTTGTGAGAGTGTCTATGCATATCGTACGACCAAAGCGACAGTAGTAAAGCTAGTAAAGCCCAGTCCAGTATCCACGATATGCGAGTCAGATCCATGCTGACCATTTTCCAACTAATAATGTTATTCACGGGAATCCTACATAAGCTTCCCAATTCCCCTTCTTCAAACATGTTTTGCTCCCAAATGTGAATTGGATATCTTTCGCCCAGGCCAGCCTTCTCCCATAACCAGAGGTACTTGCTCCTCCAAATATACTAAAAAACTCACGATGCCTGTTCTTTCCGAGCCTCGTACTGGTAACAGCATCCACGACTTCCAGACTACTTATCTCTTCCTTGGCCTCCTATGCCTCTTCTTCTTGGGGATATACATTAGCAGGAAAGATCGGTCTTCCAAAACAGCCACCGGCCCTTCGTTGCCAGTCTCAGAAAAGACTCCCTACACAGATGACTTCCAGTCTGCTCCCGTAGTTAAGTCGACTGGCCAGATGCCGCGGCCACCACTAGTTCCCCCAACGTTCTATGAGAGAGGGGGAGGAGAAGCCCAAACGTACTACTCGCCTACTGAGATCAGTGGATCCTTCGACTCATTCGAGCCGGGAATGGGCATGGAAACATCTCCTAGACGGAGATCCTACACCAAAGCCACGGCGGGAGGAGGCGAAGTAAGCGGCGAGATTATCGTAGCCGAAGGGTGGAGACGACATACCCGGGTGTTTGGCGGAGGGGTTTGTGAGGCCTGTGTAGAGAGCGAACGGAAGATGGCAGCCTGACTACATGAACGGGATCAAAAGGAACGAGAACAAAAAATCGATTGAAAGGCCAGCCAAACAACGGAGGATTATCACACCATATGATATTACCCGGGTGGTACCCGCTGTTCCTAATCTTAAATGGAGAGAATTATTAGATGGTGGCAAGATAGAGGGTATACGAGGAGTATACGAATAGTAAAGGAGTGAAGTGGATTACATTGCATTGGACTCGATGGTCAGCATATAACATGTTTACTGGTAATGGCATTAATGGGACTATTTGGGCAGGGGTTCGATTAGATGGCTGTAGTGTTCATAAACTGGTATTACTCAGGAAGAGTTATATATTTTAACGAAATAATGAACAATGAGTTACTGAATCTTTGCTTACTTTCCGGGTAGTGGTAACAGGATAAACTAGCCCATTCAACAAGAATAGCGATTTCGAGATAGGTACGCAGGAAGCTCGACATGAATATCTCAAATTCCTATGGGTATATTTCAGCAATCGTGAATATTTTTATGGCACAACTCACCACCCAGGATACTTGACTAAGTGTTTTCGAGCCACTCTGATACGCTGAATCGTGCAATATCAGAATGTGACCAGGTTTGGTGACCGAGTATTTTACCAAGTTCACCTGCAATTGAGGCACAGTCTATTAAACAGGGCAATGATTGAGCAACCGCCACTCTTCAGAAACTCCTTCGCCGACACAAAAGTCCACTAGTTGAGTCAAGATTACTAGAAGCAGTGTAACCAAATAAGCACGAATCTTCTAAACCAGGAACCGCCCCCACACCAAATATATGTGCCAAGAAGCCCTTTCGAATTAAGCATAAATAACACGACCCGAGGTCTATTCTGAAACACTCGAGCTAGTGATAAACATCCCTTGTTGCAAAAAAGTCTCCCTCCAACGAGACGAAAAGGGGTTTCTCGCTAGCGCATATGCGTGCTTATGGGCGCTTCTTAGTAGTGCCCAGGATTCTGGGTCTCACGTATAGCCTGGTGACATAATCCCGATATTAGAACTGACGATACTTTTACTTAGCCAAAAGAGGGATTGTGTTGTCATCAGATTTTCACGAGCAGACTCGAGGTGGACCACTTAGCGCGGACGAGAAAGGTAGGGATGGTGGAAGCCAAAATAGAAATCTGACTACATCTGATCTCGCGACTTTTTCTCTTTTAGGTAGAAAAACATGGTCATTCACAATAACTTTAATGGTGCTCAGGTTCGCAGGATTACACGAGAGTCAGTTTAGCGCGTTTTTTTCTTGGTATAGTTCAATTTCAAGACTATGTAGCGTATCAAAACTGGCACTGTCGAGACAGTCGCTAATCAACAACTAAAATGAACGATTTACAGTACAGTGATAATTGATAATTGAACAGACACGAAAATCCATATAACGATATTGTTTTGCTCCATATATATATACATATACATCCTATTGTAATGTACATTCCTTTCCTTGCCATGGAACCAGCATGGGCAATGTTAGTATGATAGCATGCCCCTGTTTTAACTGCTATCTAGCTAATTGTAGCACTAATCCTATCTACTACTCGAGGGATGAAATAATGATTCCATTGAAGCCATGCCACCTTGTTGTGTACGCGCTATTGATTCCTGAAAATTATATCATTATATCAGGTACGAGAGCCCTACTCAATAGCACTGAAACTTTCCATACCAGCGACCTGAGAGTTTCGATGTGTTACTTCCATAGTCTCTGCGAACTTCTTCCAATTTTCTGGATCTTGTTCTATTAATTGCAGTCGTAAGGTGCTTGCTTCGTCACTCAGCTCCTCGAGGACGGCATCCTCGCCATGGTCTTCAAGCTTACGCCTTAGCTCCTCACCACCAAGACCTTCCACCAAGGCGCGAAGTAGTTGGAGATGCTCATCGTCAATAGAGTTGCTATTTCCTTGATCATCACTTTTTTGTTTTATTAAATCGCGACGAAGCTTCTGGCCATAACGATGCATACGACCTTCCTCCTCGGTAAAAGCCTTAGAAGCCAGCGACACATCGGAATTGTGGCGGGATAATACAGGTCTAACATTTGAATACTCGTCATCACTCTGCGCGGTTTCAACGAGTGCAAGATCTTCGACGTCAGATCCCTGAGCATCTATACCATTCCAGTTGTCAACAGACTCGATTGGACTTGTCTCGTCCTTCTCTGCATTGAAGGAAAATGGCTGAGCAACTGTACTTGGAATCCGTGTCTCGGGGAATTCATCCTCGAAGCGTTTGATCATGCCACTTAACGTGTTGTCGAGGAACAAGAGACGGGCATACTGATTTTGGTCACCTCTAGACTCCTTTAGAATAGCAGGTTGAAGCCGTGCTCTGATGTTTCGTGCACTACCCAATAAGTTCTTCGACATTTGCTTTGCTTTGCCTCCTGACGCAGTCGGAGCTCCCGAAACACTTGCGTCCGAAGAAAATGTACGGTCTGCTGATGGTCGCCGAGAATCGTTTCCGCGATTTCGTAAACATATCCCCAATGCCTTGACAACACCAGTCCCACCTATAACGTAATCATCGTCAGGGGCCGGTTCGACGTCATCATCATCATTCCCGTAAGAGCCTTCTTTGTGATGCCCCACAAGATGTAATAGCACATCCGGTACAACAACTTCTTTCATGCCGCTATGATCCTCTGCAGCAGATGATGTCTCACTGATCTCAGCAACTGGACCGCGTTCCATATTGTATAAGCAATAAGCAACCACTTGCTTCGCTAGAGCCTTGACCACTTCACTTGAATCATTAGAAGGCACTTCAATATCAATACAGATGAGAGTCTTTGAAACTCGGACTGCTGCCATCAGTGAGGCGTATAGCGCGCAGGCTTCCTCTTGATTCGCTTCATCCTTCGCGTTTGCTAGAGCGAAAAGCTTTGGATTCTCTAACAAATTGACGTGTGCCAGGCTAGGAGTGTCAGGGAGAATCTCCGCCAGCGCTATTGCCTGCTCTGGCGTCATGGATACATCGGTAAGATGGATCCTCTTGAGTATTGGCATCTTGGGAAGATATCTATCAATCGTTTGTCAGCAGAGTTTCAAATGAGACTTGCCTGGCTACTCTGCCGCGTCGAGTACCAAACCTGGTCCCCTCAGTTGGGCAACAACTTGATATGAGATGTGGCAGACTATGCAATTCGAATGCGGATACTTGAAGCAAATTCGACCAAATACGAACTATGTATCGGGTCAGGGCGAGCAATTTTATGACATACCTTCGAAGTAGTGAGATTGCACTTGGATCTCTTTCGAATAACTCATGGTTTTGTGATAAATCAATAAATCCTATCAGAACATCGCAGTTAGTAATATATTTTAAAATTTCGTAGAGCTATAAACCAGACTTTAAGAGTTGAATAACACTCACGAAAGTTTTGAAGCTTTACCAAAGCTGGAAATAATATCCATAGCGACTCTGGAGTGAGACTGCAGTCACGCAGGCTGAGAGCGAATAGCGGACTTTCTTCGTGCACAGCATCCGCGATAGTACCTAGTAGATTTTGTAGGTTGTTGCCGCCAAGATCCAAACCTTCACAGCTTCCCCCTTGAATGTACCTTGAGACATGCTGCATGCCTTCCGGCGTGATGTTATTTCCTGCAAGACCGAGCCGCCTCAGACCAGACTTGATGGATCCATCTATTAGGTCGCCTAGCTGATCAGCGGTAAATCCACATTCTGCTACATTCAAAAGCTCAAATTCTTCCCCGGCAAGTCTTTCTCCAACCGCTTTTGATAGCAGAAATGAAATTTCACGATTGGTACTGACACCGCTGCTTGTGCGGCTAAGATGGCTATTGCTAAAATGCGAATGTGAGGCTGGTTGTGTTGGCGCCTGTGGGAATGGCACCTTCGATAGATCCAAGGATTTAAGCGACCGACACATGTTTATGAAGAGACAGAGATACCGCCAACCATCACGACCAATCTTTGCGTTGTTCGTAAAGACTAGTCTTTCTACAACACCACCTTGTGGAACCTCATTGTGATTGTTTACCCTAGACTTGTTCACTGGACGGGTGGGAGATTTTGCTGCCAGAAGCCCGGCCAAAATAACGCGAAGCCCCTCATCGGTAAGTCCGCAATTTTCCATAATTAATTCCTTTACCGGTACTACTGCGAGATAGTCGCCTAATGTGATAAGATCTGGTAGTTGCATCCAGTAATCAGTAAGATCGAGCTTGAGTACCCCAGGCGTCGCTGTTGAAGAAGATGATGCTGCTAATTGTTCCGTGACTTTCTTCAGTATAGGAGTCTCTCGTAGCTGACAACATCGCCGATATATCCGGAGGGGATCTATGGTAGGAGAAACTTGGGTGCCTTGATTCCCGGAGCCAGCATGACTATGAAGGGAGCTCTCACTGCCATTTAGCTCATCCCTTACCACTTCCACAGGTAAGGTACCGTTTGCCTCTGCTAGTCTACGTTTCTTCTCCTTCCTGGCCTTCCTCTCCTCCTCGCTACGCTTCTTCTTCTCCTTCTTTTTGGTCGTCTCTTTATCTGCAGTTGAAGTTTCATCTTTGGGGGAAGGCGTGCTTTCCACTGTTTGCTTTGCAGGATCTTTCGGTGATTGTTCTATAGGCACAGGTGTAATATCATTTTCTTCTTTTCCACGTTTGGTCCCTTCTGGGTTCTTTGGGTCCGCAGCTCCGGCTTTCTCAGACGGTTTTCTTTTGTCCTTTTTGGATGATTTTCCTTCACCTCCATCTTCATCTTTGTAGCGTGGACCGCTCGCTATCTCAACATCAACACAAAAAGCCACCCTCCGTAGTTTTGATTGATCTAAGTCTAAAAGCTGGCATCGTTCGCGGTGACGGTCAACATTCAGCACTCTCCGTTCGCAGAGTCCATGCTGTGTAGACTTGGGGCCGTTGGACAACTGTCCTCCAGATGACGATAACCTTCGGAGTGCACTTTGTAAGAACCCAGGTTGTGTTGATTTTGGTGGTGCAGGCGTGTATGGCAGATCCCCTGCCACCTTTGCACCATGGGGCAATACAGCATTCCTTGGGGGGTTCGAACTTGGAGAACTGGGAACTTCTTGGGTTGGGGAAAGTGGAGTTGGAAGACTACCGGAAGCAGAACCAAAATTATGGGATGTTGGTGAGAATTTCGAGGAAATGCTTGACAACCATGAGTTCCTCCTTGATGTTGGGCCGCCGGGTGATGGCGATTTAGCCAGCCCGTTAATAGTTATCGTCTTTTCGGAAGAGCCAGATCTAGAGATTGCTGGACGCGGAGGTATGGTTTGCGGAGAAGTCGGGTTGTCTTTGATCTGCGATTCGGGGATATCTGGGTTCGAGATCGGTACTTCATGAACCGTTGAAGCATGCGCATGGGGTGGTTTTGACGTATGGTCTAAACATGAATCTTACTATCAGCATTGCCATGTAACCCAACATCAAGAAACGAGAGCACTTAATCCCTGCTGCAATTGAAGACTAGACTTCCCCATCTGGACTGACTGACCTTTGAAGGTGTTGCTCGTCGTCCTGTGCATCCACGATACATCCACTCCATGTACCGACTCCATATTGGGTTATGATTAAGAGGTTGGATCAATTTGCCGAAGTAAAGGGTTTTGTCCTCGTAGGGACGTTTTGTGTCGCTATCGTAAGCCGGCAGTGGCAATTAGAGACAAGGCTGAGAAGCCATCGTTCGCCAAGATTAAGTGCTTGCGGTCGTGATGTTCTTGAGTATTTGTCAACAAGATGATAGCGAGTTGTATTGCGCTCGGGTAGCTACTGCTGAGTTTTGTGCCAGGTCAATGGACCGCTATCGGGAAGCTCTGCGACTCAGACTTATTGTTGTTGTGCTGCGGAAACGGCGGGCGGGCGACTATGATAACATAAGACCCACAGCTGGTGGATGGAAAAATGGGGAGCGCAGCGTAGTGTTTAGTGAGAGGGTTCCTAAAAGAACTTGTGATCGTGAAAAGGGCAACAGTTGAGGGAAAAGAGCATTATTAATGGGATGCATCTAAAGTCAAGGGTTTAACGGGTTGTCACGAAGCGGGGTGGGCGGGTGAACATTGGTATAGGCTTTACCGGCGTAGCCCGAGGAACCATTTTTGCCATTCAAAAATGCGTGATTAGCGATCATTGTTGTCAATATCACAACGCCACGAAAATGAAATTTGAGTTCACAATAGACAGCTTTAGAAGGCAAATGATGCATTTGGGAATCATGGCATTCAGCTCTTGTTTATGACCATTAACCCAGGACGCCTGACGCCCAAACAACGCGCAAGCCAAGCTTTTTGTCGAGTACACTGAAAGATAGCAAGAAGACGGAAGCTTATTCCTTGAGTTCCGCAATCTTGTCCTTGACTCTCTGGACCTTCTCCTCCTTTGTCAACTTGCGGCCCTTGAACTTCAAGGACTCCTTCTTGTACTCATCCTTAGACTTCTTCTCTCCAGCATCCTCAACCTTCTTGAATGGATCAGCACGGATTTGCTTGTGTGCCTCTAGGTAAACCTCCTCCAGTCCATCGGCCTCTATCTCATCATCAATATAGCCTTGGAATTGAGACTTGTATCGTTCCTCATCATCATCGGCAAGGGTCTCCATGTACTCAGCAACGTGACCTGCGAAGATGTACTTGCGAAGAGTCTCGGCATCAAGCTCCTTAGACTCGATATCGTAACCTGGGAAGCGGTTCTCGGAGTGGGGGATAAGAATACCTCCATCAGAAGCACCCTTCATGGCACCGAAGATACGGGCACCAGTGGATGTGCGTTGAAGACCGACATCAAGGAAGGCCTTGAATGGGCGTCGGCTCTCGTCACCCTCAGAAGCCTCGGTGAGTTTGTATTCTCCATCAGCCTCCTCGACACCCTCGAAGTCCTCGTCCATACCGAGCTTCTTGAGAACACGACGAGCGATCAAGAGACCGGTGCAGTATGCGGCGGCCCAGTTGGTGAGACCGTGCTCAACACCGTAAGCCTTGAGTTCGTGAGCATAAGCAGCACAGAAGACCTTGTCGCCAGTAATCTCAGAGGTTACGATTTGCATGACAATATCGCGGTTCGTGAATCGAACGACGAGGCGGTATTTTGGCGCATTGTACTTGTTCTTGGCTTGGGAGATCAGACGTTTTCTCGCATAGTAATCTTCAATCATTGTCAGCACGATGTCCGTTATGATATTGAAATCGGACGCGGGAGAGCGCAGGAGCAGATGTGTCGTTGCGGCTAGGTATACACTCTTGCGCTCTCTCGTCTCCTTGTTGGAATAACTTACCGGTCTTTCCGACACGACGGCGAGCATACTTCGTCTGGTAACGACTACAGAATGTTAGACAAAGAACTTGTATGGAGCAGTTTGGAGATGCATTAGAAACCAGGAGCCAACCTCAAAAAGATAAACTCCTGGCGCAAGGCGCATAGGCAAGATAAATAGGATAATACTTACGAGTAGTATGAACTGTTCTTAACGAGTTTGGTGAAAGGCTATAAACATTCCCAGGTCAGCAATTGGCATATCGAAAAAATCGATCATCTTGCTATCGACCTTCGCAGATTTCGCTGCAGAATGGCACGAGTCTATATCATGGACAATTCGTAGATTGGTCTGCTAGATCGACGGCAGATTTTCTGATGAACAACAGTAACTTACCATCTTGAAAGAGTTGCCGTCCGAGTCGTTGAGCTTGGTGGTTGATGAACGAGGTTGTCTGTCGCCTTTTCAATTTTGTAATTCTTAGCGAGTGTGGGATCCCCCTCCATTCTACCATATCCGCCGAAGTTTAGCCGCACAACCACCAAGACTTCCCCCTCCATTCCCAAAACGGATAGGCCCCACTTTACTCTGTTTGTGAACACTTACTTACTGGCAGACGTTTTCTTTTCCAAGTCTTTATACAATATGTGTCTGAGATCAGAGACTTAATTCCCAGACAATATGTAGTATCAATAGGTGATATAGGAAGTTACGTTGGTGATTACTTTGGGACCACCATTGGATGTGCCACTTAGACAAAGTTTATTGACTATGAGACTTGACCAGAATCGAGGTGGAAGGAGGATCTTCCTATGTTAAACTTTCAGTTGGCAACTCATAGTCTAGATCACAGTCTAGACTTTAATCTAGACCTAATGCAAGTCCCTAGGTAAAGCTCTTTAATAGATAATCACTATTACCTGTAAATACGACTACATCTTATCAAATCTTCACATTTGGGTGAATAATTTGAAACGAATTAGGCTCCAAAGTACAAGACTTGGACAGAACTCTCATCTTATATTACGTGTCCATATTTTTACTGTTGTATTTACTAGAACGAAACCACGTGCTTTAGAAAAGTCATTTGTTGTCGTTGCTACATAAATAAATGATGTATATCGTACTTGTGTTATGCGTTGGCAATATTCCAATTTATTAAAAAAAATCAATATACATCATCTAAGCCAAAAGGCCAAGAGCCTCCCGCCTGCTAGAGCTTTGAGGATCTAAGTATGGTCTCTCTCCCAAGCTTACAGCTCTCTGGCCAGTCCTTTCCCCAAGCCCTTGGTCAAGATAGTCAGGTGTAGCAGCATGGTAAACAGACCTATTATCCCAGATCGCGAGGTCGTTCGCATTCTGCCATCTATGGCGCACTTGAAGATCGTGATTATCAACAACCAGCCGCAAAAACCAGTCTAGCAATCCTCTACTCTCACCCTCGGTGAGGTCGTTGATTTTCTGAACATGGTGCCCAAGAGCGAATATTGATTTCCAACCAGTGACAGGGTTTGTTCTAACAACGGGGTGGGTTGCCTCAAGAACTTCCCCAACATTCTCAGGCGCTCCGCGAGGTTCGGAGTAGATCTTGAAACCGTTCTTCTCAGCGGCCTCATTAAATAAAGGCTGAGCGTAAGTTGCCGTCAAGGTCTCTAAAAACTTCTGAATTGGAGTAGAGATACGGTCATATACTTCGTATCCAGAGGCCCACAGTGTGTCTGTGGTTTATTAGCCATGCTTTACAATGAGGTGAAGGAGTTAATGTACCACCACCAGTCTTGGGTAGCTGGATCAAACGTAAAAGAGCATAGTCGCTGGGAATGGGCTCAAAGGTGATATCAGAGTGCCAGCCTTCTTTTCCGCTTTGCTTTTTGTCTTTCTGGAAAAGCAGTTTGTCTTTGTAGATCTTCTTGGCTTGCTCTGAAGAGATCACACTGATCTCGTCATCCTTACCACCGAGCTCACGGCTGGAGTTAGAGACTGGATGGATGTGAAGCTTAGATGTGGCAGGTTTTCCCGATAACTCTCCAAGCCTCTGAACCAGTTGCTTTTGTAGGTCATTTGTGATATCATCTTGTTTTCGGAAGAACACAACGCCTCGTTGGGAAACTTATCTTCGTTAGACTTGAAGGTTTTAAATGAAGATATCTTACTTGTGATAGCCAAGTCGCGGATCAAATCATCTGAATTAGGAGCTTTGAGCCAATCGGCCAAATTTACATCCACGAATTCTCTTCCAATGACTGGTGTAACGTCGAAGCTTTCGAAGGAGTCCAAAGCACCACTTAGCTTAAGAGGTTCTCTGTGCTGGATTTTGGTGGTGGTTGGTTGGTCAATTGGAGCTGGTCCGTCCGCAGTCTCGGGCTGGTTGTCCTCGAGTTGACCTTCAGCTAGAGGTGCTTGAACTTCTGGTGCTTGGACCGCTGGGGTTGGTGCATCCTCGACATTTGGTTGAGACTCCTTATGGTCTTTCAATGACACCGCAGCAACTTTCTCGTGGATCTGGTTCGCAAGATTGGAAGTGGTTTCCGCGACTGATGGTGCCATTTTGAAAGTTCTTGCTTGGGGATTTTGAGGGATAATAGATATGGATATAAATAAAAATTCCTGGACGAGTACGGATAAATTGACCAACAGACATATAACTTAGCTACGCATGAGGAGATCTCCTTGGAACCCTGCTCTTGTGACCTTCAAAGCAAATTGTGTCAACCTGTCGGGACTGGCACCATGGCGATCTAGTTGAACAACCCCCACCACTGAGCTGTACCACGATATCGAGCTGTCTAGCGAACAGCAAGTCACGATGGTGCAATATGCGTCGTATGCTGCTTGCAAAGTCAGAGCATGTCCGATTAGCTTGAGAAGAAGGTTAGCTGCACCTCATGTTGTGAAATGTCCAGGTTTAGTGACGTGCGAGCGTGGGGAAACGCCAAACTATGAATTCCCAATGAAAACATCACTACACCTGCAGCTTCAGATGGACAGTTATGATAACATTCCTTTGCAAGATTGGCTGCTCAAGACTTATTATATGTGCAATGATGTGAAGCTCTTCCAAAAATGAAGAGCTGGCAACTACTTCGGCTAATTCGGCTACGGACTCGCTTAAATGTTACCCGAGCCATCTGTACTTCAAACCCCTTTTACCATCAATCATCAGGCGCAGAGGAGTTTAGACTTACTATTATACTAGCTACATTCCTGGTCTGTAAAGAAGCTATGTGACTGCCTGTATCCGCTATTCAAACATCCTTCCATCAAATGATACCATTATTACTCGCTTGTTTTACTGTCAAATATTGGGGACAGGTTAGGGTGATGCTGTAGTTCCTATCTTGTTCAATGATTGATTTCATTTTGATTCTAGACTTTCTGAAGCCATTCACATGAATCTTTTAAAAAGTCTAGAACACTTCTCGATACCCTAAGCTCTGCCAGTATGACCTGTTGCCGTTTGCCATCTCCGTGTTGATGTGCTATGAAATCTAGCCGATTCCATCGTGTCCATAAATGGGTGGAACCTGTCGGCCAAGTAATGATGTTTAGTTCTTATCGAGAACGACTACAGCATTTCATAGGCTTTGGGGATACAATTCGCCCAGAACTATGATCCTGACGGTAAAAGTCTGCCATGGACCAACCATCTGATGGCGCAAGGTGCGGCAGAGAAGTCGTGATGCGATCAGTCCCAAAGAAAGATTTGACATATGCACGAATCATGACATTTTGGCCGTATTTTCATCATTGTTGCCACTATTCACAACCTCTTCTCTTAGCCGAAGTTCCTGCCGAAAGTCGTGTTGGCGCAGGCCAGAACCCGCTGTTCTTCATATCAGTGTAGGGAATGGCTTAGTTCTCCGATACGCTTTTTGCACACATTTCTACTGTTTATCCAATTGTATCTAGCGAAGGATTCCATTTCACAATTCCAGACCCTGGCTCGGAGCTTCATACTTGCGGATCAGCTCTTCTCTGGAACTTTTAAAATTTCTCCTGATACCAAGTTGTTGGAATCGTATCACCTAGCACTGCATATCTATAAATACAGCTTCATTTCCATCCTGAATATTTAGGTAGCAGACTGTATACGCCATCTTTATCACTAGCATCGGATTGTGCCTTGCAGTACGACGCAGTCATGTCTACAGCACTTGCTAAAGAGATAGACCTTCGAGCACCCAATGGAGGTATCGTCCATAACACCTCGAGTGAGACGTCTTCATCTGTCGACTTGAACAACGAGAAGTCTGTCAGGGTCAAAGAAACCACCGTCTACGAAACAGCATTACCACTTGGAGTACCTGCTGATGAAAAACGATTCTGGTTCCAGCGGGGGAAAACTAGTTATGATAAGGACGCTATAGCCACACAGCCCTCGGTTTTCGACGATCCAGAAACTGCTAAACAATACCAGCCCCCGGCAACATGGGAGAACTTTCACCGATTTGATCCATCGGCGAGGTGGACATGGGGAGAAGAGCATACTCTTATAAGGAAGATTGACTTCAAAATAATGGTAAATAAAAACACTCCTGATTTATGCAGAATTTAACATCCTTGCTAGATATGGGCATGTATCATGTTCATGGCACTTGAGCTTGACCGTGCCAATATTCAACAAGCATTGACGGATAATTTCCTCAAGGATCTCCATATGAACACAAACGGTATGTGAAACCCAGTCGGGACTTATGCCACAGGATGGAAGCTTGTAGGGGCTAACTCACGACAGACTATAATCTGGGAAATACTGTGTTCAAGCTATCTTTTCTGTGTGCGGAACTACCATGTAGGTGTAGTTAGTTTTTTTTTGATATCTTCAGACCCTACCTCAGACTTCAGAGCATTTATCCAGACATTACCTTCTAAGAATTCTCCCTGCGCTTGAAGCGAGTTATGTGATATGTTATGAGAGAACGATTCTGTCAGCTGCGGCAACAAAGTCTTCATGACCCAATAAAATAAATCGTTTCAAACATGCTAAACATGATTTACTCGGAGAAGCAGGTCAATGGATACTGGGGAGCCAGAGAGAGAGACATAGATTTGAACAAAAGCTGACTATCAATAGCGCAACTAGTCAGCAAGTGGATAGGTCCCGATAGATGGATCCCAGCACAAATGATTCTGTGGTCCATCGTAGCATCATGTCAATTCTGGCTCGATGGCAAAACCTCTTTTCTCACATGTCGTTCGCTGCTCGGCATACTTCAGGGAGGCTTCATCCCAGATGTGAGTGCGATTGCCACTTGGCAAGCGTGATTAGCAAATCGAAGAACTACAGCTAACGCTCACCAGATCATCTTGTACCTGTCTTACTTCTACAAACACCACGAGCTCTCGCTTCGACTGGGGTTCTTCTGGACCGCAATGTCAATTGCCGATGTTCTTGCTGCTTTCTTGGCATATGGACTTCTGCACCTACGCGGTCTGCATAGTTACTCTGGATGGCGATGGCTGTTTCTTATCGAAGGGCTTATGACCTTGGTGCTTGGCTTAGCTGCTTTTGTTCTCATGCCCCCTAGTCCAACCCAGACTGCAAACAGGCTTCGAGGCAAGGACGGATGGTTCACGAAAAGGTTTGTGGCCATTGCTGTTTATTATACGTGTTGGAATAACTCCCGCTGATCTGTGCAGAGAGGAAACCATCATCGTAAATCGTGTGATCCGTGAGGATCCCACCAAAAGTGGCATGCACAATCGCCAGCCCATCACACCTAAGCTATTATGGAAGAGCATGTCTGACTATGATCTGTGGCCGCTCTATATCCTCGGTCTGCTGTTTCAGATTCCAGAGACCACGCCAAATCAGTATTTGACGTTGACCTTGAAAGGCCTTGGCTTTGACACTTTCAAGACGAATCTACTGGTCATCCCTTCTACAGTTTTCCATATGTTCACTATGCTTGCGGTTACTTATGTTGCGGAAGTTTGGGGCGAGTAAGTGAATAATGAGGCTTAGAAGTCTCATAACTCCCATCAACCCTAGTACCTAAGCAACGCTTGCTTCCTAGACACGGGATGGTAATTCCTGTTAAACCTCCACTGTCATGGGAACGAGCGTGCGGCTTGTGGGCTATTGTCTCATCTTCCCAAAAATTTCTACCCAAGAAACTTAGTAACATGTAATTGTCTAGATTAACGCTCACGGCCGCGTTTGCCCAAATCTGGGTCATGCCATTCTTGGTATACCTCTACATAATTGACATAACCACCGTCGACAAGTGGAAAGCCTGGGGCATCCTAACGATGCTGCTCAGTTTTCCATCAGGTAAGAGAGCAACTCTGAGCGGAGCGGAATGAAAACTATCTAACCGTGACTAGCTCACCCGATACAAGTGGCATGGAACTCGCGAAACTCCAACGCCGTGCGTTCGCGTACCGTGTCGGCAGCGCTCTACAATATGTTTGTCCAAGCCTCGGCTATCATCGCGTCCAATATATACCGCAAGGACGACGCTCCCAAGTACAAACGGGGAAACCGGACCTTGATATCCATTGCGGTGCTCAATATCTTTGTATATACCTTTACCAAGATCTACTATGTTTGGAGGAACAAGTCGAGAGACAAGAAATGGAACGCTATGACAGAATCCGAAAGAATCAACTACTTGGCCACGACAACTGACGAAGGTAATAAGCGTTTGGACTTCAGGTTTGCTCACTAGTTGAAGAATTTCGTGGTTAGACGGGGGTCGTGGTTTGAAAGGAGATGAAATTCATAGGCAATATTGCTATCAGTTATATAGTTATATTTTAAAGGAAGACAGTTTCCAGACTCACGTTGATATTGGACTTATACAAGAGTCCATGTATCTCGTTCGATACATTTAAGAAGATTAGCGAATTTCAACAGCTCTGGGGAGTTAGTCAATCCTGGTATTCTGGAACTTCTTTGTGGATATATAAGCGATTCTTGAGTCAGGAACCTGCTGACAGAGTCAAAATACTCCTCCAAAGGTACAGAGTCCCAGCCTTGTAGAGCACCTCAAGAGTCGCCTAAATTTCCCCAATCCCAAGTCCACATTGTTGAGTTGGTATTTAAGCAATATGCATCCACGTTACAATGGGTCTTGGAATGCTTCGGTGTGCCAGGCGTAGGCCAACCCTCAGCCGCAGCAGCAGCAGACTTGAGGATTTCGCTTCTATGTTCCTTTCTGGTCTGCAAGATGTGAATAATGAGGAGATTTCATTTGCGCAAGCACTAGCTCTAGCTCGAGCTGCAATCTCGTTCATGGGTTATGTTTTTTGCCTCGAGGACCCCTAAACTTCGTTATACGGTTGGCTGAAACAAGTTAATTTTAAGTATTCAGAACTCATCCAGTTGATGCCGTTCCGCCATCAGATGGCTAGATAAGATCTAAATGCGAGGTCGGCGCGTCTGCTTGCTCTCCCGTCTATCCAGCAGCTGCACACGTCAAATTTCGAATTACTGGGGCTGTACATCTATATTATATACTTCCTCTGCTCGCCTCATTCACGAATATGTCTCAGCTTTTGCAAGTTCCCTCTTATCAGGACTCTTGAAATCTAATCAGCAGATTGATCCATCAAAATGAAGTTCTCAACCTTCTTCTTGCCGATTTTGGCTTCTACAGTGCATATTGTTGTTCGTACACTGCTGATGATCAAAGCCTTTTGTTTCAGCTGACAGACAATAGAAAGCTGCCACACCATGCAACTCATCTAGTGTAGAGACGCCCACCCTCACACCGGTGGTACAGGCTGCATTGGACAGGTTCGCAGCCTCGCCGGTCTTCTCGGCTCTCAGGAAACGCAGGACAGACTTGTTTGGTAACGAGGTTGTATTCAGCTGTTCGACAGGCTACACCTGCATCTCGCTCAAGGAGAAGCTAATGTGCATTTCTCTGAAGATTGACGACCTGTACGTTCCAATTCTCAAGACAGTCTTCCAATACCAGTTGCAAAGCTAACATTCCTCGAGCTCTGATGGCTCGTTCAAAATGGAATCAGGAACATTTGGAACGCTCAAAAACGGCAACTATGAACTCAAGCAACAAGCAGGCATGTTTGGCGGCAGGACAACCAGTAATTTCTTGTCGGGACCAAAACGGTCGCTGGATGTTTCTCGTCTACTCCTACAACCATGGCAACTTCTACCACAAGTAAGGAATGTGGTGCTGCTTTCATGATCGGGACTGTAACGGCTGCAGGCTGTATTTCTGAGACCACGGGTGTCGCTGCCGCTACTTCGACAGGCGGTGCTGGAGACGGCGCGAACATTGGAATGATTCTGGCACTGGGAGCAGCTGGAGTCGGACTTTTGGGCATCTGAAGGCCATATTCAGCAGGCTTAACTGATCTGGTGTAGAAATAACAGTCGTACAATTAATGTTCCGTACAGTTGTTGAGTATCTGACTGCATAGATTCTAGTATCTCCAAAGCAGCGCACTTCAACGGTGACATGCCATAGCCGAGAAAATATAGCTCGTTATAGCTAGACGTTCAAGATATTATAATTCAAAGATTTTTCGAATTCTCTGATATACAAACGCGTTATTGGTTATGCAACAACTTATTCGTATGATCTTGTGGTGGAAAGTATAACTAAAAGCCTCCTCGTACAACTAACCATACGTTAGCGCCAAGAGACGCCGCCCCTGAAACACGGAACGACCCCGCTACCGACGAGCTGCATCCCTGACACCACCTGTATCTACATGTCATTCACACGACAACGACTTTAGCAATTGAGAAAGCAGGTACTTCTGTTGAGCTCTCAGAAGATACTTGCGCACGCAGCTCTATACCAATTACCGTCTATCGAGACCATGTCGTGCCCAGATTGCTTCTCGGGCACCATTCATGTTGGCAGTCCAACCGGAACCGTAGAAACCATCCACGGTCTTCCAGTCTATGTTACCAAGCCTGCCGAAGGGGTGACTCCCAAGGGGCTCATCCTCTACCTACCTGACGCCTTCGGGTGGGATTTCGTGAACAATCGCATCCTGGCGGACCACTATGCGCAGCGTGGGGAGTTTTTGGTCTACGTACCAGACTTTATGGGAGGCAAGCCATTTTCCCTCCACCCTTCCTCGCGGCGAACGCGCACGTGAAAATTCAGTGACCAACTGTGAGAACAACAGGTCACTCGATGCAAACCGTAGCCATGTCTCTGTTTGACAAGATCATGACGCCGTCGAGCTGGCTCACGACGCTCTTCTACAAGCCGCTCTACGTCCTCCGCGCGCTGAGCATCGCGCTGCCCTGGATCATCCGGGTGCGCGCATCGGTGGTGAAGCCACGCATCCTCAGCTTCGTGCAGGCGCTCCGCACGTCGCCGCCGCCCTTCGCCACCGACAATCTCAAGATCGGAGCGGCGGGGTTCTGCTGGGGCGGGAAGTACACGGTGTTCCTCGCGGCGGACGCGCCCAGCTCGCGCGTGGCCCGTCACGCCTCGCAGCAGTCGGTCGGCATCCGGCCGCTGATCGACTGCGGCTTCACTGCGCACCCGTCGATGGTCAGCGTGCCGGGCGACATCGACGCCGTGACGCTGCCGCTGAGCGTCATCATCGGCGACCACGACCATGCCATGAGCGGCCCGCTGGCCTTGCAGATGAAGGAGATCCTCGAGGTGAAGAAGAAGGGCGACCACGAGGTGGTGATTGTGCCCGGCGCGAAGCACGGCTTTGCCCAGCGCACGGCGACGCATGACCCGCTGCAGATGGAAGTCGCGCAGCAGGCAGAAGATCAAGCTATCGCGTGGTTCACCAGGTGGTTCACCTAAAGTCGACCTGTGGACCCACGTGAAGTGGTGCTTTGAGATTTTGACGTATATATAGATGTATATATTATATGTATATGTGTTAAATATGCAACCGTATATTGTAGACCGGATCAGCTTCTAATTACTGAGTGCATATCACCGTTCGAATTCGAATGTTCTTGGGGAAGGCTTACCACCGCGATGATGCTCCATCTGGGATGTCCCTCCGCGTACATTTTTGCCCTGCGGATAGACGGATCGGGTGTAACCCAGAACCAACTTGGAAAAAGAGGACGGGGTGTTAAGAGCTTTATATTCTTAGCAGGTTTAATCAAAGATAAAGTGACCAATTGCCTGTCAATCATTTATAAATGAAATCAAGATATGAGGTGACGATAGGAAGAATTGCTCCTTGATAGACTACAAAGTCACCATAGGACGAACAGATTCGTCATGACTTGCAATGCGCACACTAAAAATTTAGGCTTGTTATTATATTTTCATTAACTAAATGATTTTTCTATACGAAAGCTTCCCCCTGGCCAATTTGCATCTAGCGCAAGGTAGATGGATATTATATTGGAAAATGCTGCACATGGCTATAACCAGGGTAGAGAAAAGTGTACTTTTACCTTCAGACTTACCGGTCACGGTGGTCTCATGCATGTCTGTTTAGTTCTGGCTATGACCACCGAGTTTCAACAATTCGTTCAAAGAATTGCTGGTTCTTGAAGAGCTATCGTCATATAAAGAGGCCATTTGGTTCGGTGCACTCCATCTATCGTAGGAAATTAGGAAATTAGTACCTACCGTTTGAGCCCTTGGCGGCACATGATTCGTTCTCGCGACACTATCCAGATTCGAAGGGACGAAATTTGCCATATCATAATGGTTTTAAGAGTCGAAGATATCTTTTGCTCACAGCTTTTCGAGGGCGATTATCGTTAATCTCGATGTAATTGTTGCGATGGCGACCACAGAATATTCATCACTGAAGTCCGCAATGCACTCCCACGTGGCAAGCGCAATTTCGTTCAGGAAATGGTATTTCGACCGCATGAAGGATGTCCCAGCAGCGGCTCCCGCTTCGTATTGCTAGTTCCTGGCTAGGACCTAGCGGAAATGTCCTATGTTCTTAGTGACATGCGTATCGATGCCCGTATCGCCTAGTGGGATGGACTGTATATGCTGTATATGCTGTGTATGCAGTATGTACTGTATCTGCTGTATATTTACACCACCAGGGTATCTGTGGAATGTGTGCATTTGACGTGATGTGATGTCGTGTCTTGTGTGGTGTGGTGTTGTGGGGTGCGTCATTGCTGCGTCGGAGAGGATGCGGTAGACGATGCGGTGCTGGATCCTCCTGCTTTCCTCCCCCCCTCCTTCATTATCCTCCCCCTGCAGCCGAAAATAGTACGTGCTGCTGACTCATCCAAAACCCATCAAAAAAAAAGGGAGAAAAAAACCTGTTTCTGGCTAATCCGAAAGGAGGCGGGTAGATCACTGGTTCCAGATCCTATTTCTTTTTTGGCTGCAAAGTGGTGGTGGTGGTGGTGATGGTGGTAGTAGTGGTGGTTTCGCGGACTCGGTCGTCATTCGTACATTTGCGCATCCATGTATACGGCCGCCCATACACACCCGCACGTACTGCATGTCCCCCAGCCGGCTCAACTCACCCTCATCTCACCTCACACCAATCTCCAGCCCGCTCGATAGCTCTTCCGTTGTTTTTTTTGCTGGTCGCAGCCTCTGTGCTCCTCCCGCCTGTGATTTCGGGCACTTGGTTAGGGGAATTCGGAGATCTGCGATGATCCAGTTCTGCGCTCGTCCAAGTCGGGTCAGGCGGATGCAGCATGCAAGATGCGCGCGGTGGTCGGTGGGTTGTAGTAGGTAGTAAATAGTAAGTAGTAAATAGTAAGTAGTAAATAGTAGGTGGTTGGTTTGTGGGTTGGATTGTGGGTTTGGTTGTAGGTTCTACTCTACTCCTCGTCGGCAACCTCACCTGCAAATGCCCCGTCCAGTGACAAAGAGAATGGCACAACTGGCGCGGTTGGTGATGCATATCGCAAGGGCTCGCTCGCTCGTCCGTCCACCGCGGTTGCTACCGGCAATAATGCCAGGGCCAAAAGGTGGGTGGTGGATGGTGGATAGTGGATGGTGGATGGTGCGAGGTGGGTGCGAGCGACGGTGCATCATCATCATCATCATCATCATCGTGCGCGGTGTGTTGTTTGTTGCGGTGTGCCGTGACGGACTACATTGACCACCGACCACCACCGTCCGTTGCAAATACTGCATCGAACCATGATCGTGCTGCGATGCGAGTTGGCTCGGAGTGGTGGTCGTGCTCGTCCGGCGCCCGGGGCAGCATCGCTTATGGTTACCAGGACGAGGAATGGCTCGACTATTGCTGCTGCTGGCTCGTGTTCTCCTCATATCGCCAGAGGAGCTTTGGAACAGTCTCGACCTTGCGATGTGCTGGTTGGCATCCTGCTTTCGGCGCCTGGTGCTGTTGCATTTTCCAGGTGCGCAGGAATCCCTCGGAAACGATGGTGCTGCTCCTGTTGCGGGTGCAGTGCTCCTGGCGGTGCCCTTTGGTCGTGGAGACTTCGGGGTGCCGGTGCCTTTTGAGGACGAGGGGAGATTCCGGGCGACCGCACGGTGGACAATGGCCAGCATCTCGAGCAGAAAGAGACGAACGCAAAAGGGGACGCGATGGTGAAGTATCCCGCATCAATAAATAGTCCCTTTCGTCGCGCAAAGCCTGTGTCTGAAATAGTTTTGGTGGTTGAGCGGCGGCGGAACAGGGGTTGGTGGGAATGACGACGGTGGCGCATACAGCGTCATTGCCCAGCAAAAAGATGGGGCGCGTGACAGGGGGGTTGCAGCCTGCATATTTGCATCTTCGATACTGGCTGGCTGACTGAACGGGGAAAAAAAACACTGAAGACCAGTATGAATGAGGATTACCATGGTACAGACACACCTGACAATATTTATTACCTTACTTTACCAAACATGCCTGATATACCTTACATGCTTGATATACATACATACTTTACCTATCTTATACATTACCCGATACACCTTACGCACTGTACCGTACTATACACACCATATACTTATTCTCACTCACCAGGCACTGTACTCACCATTCTCTCCCCGTCCGCTACCATACAAAGTGGGACGATCGTCCACTGAACAAAAACAGCTCGAACGATGATGTCCTGTTCCTCCATTGTACCAGAGATGCCGCGTGCCCCACCTCCGCGTGGAAAGTCTCTCGCGATACGGTAAGTAAACTCTCCTTGGTGGTGGTGCGACGGGACCGGTGTGTCCTCGATGTAACCTCCCCCAAAATACCCGATCGATGGTGCATCAACATACCTCCAAACCGACCGAGGACGTCGGGGCTGCGTGCGGATCAGCAGACCCTGCATTTCCATCTACAGCACACTGCACAGCGCAGAAGAGACAGCGACCAGAGATCAGAGCAAGAACAGCCGTCCGCCTGATCTCATGGGAGCCGCAACGCAGGACATGCTCTTCCGCTGACTGGATGGCAGTCTTTTGTAGTCTTGTATTCTTGCTGCGACGTCACAAGTGAATCGCACTGGCGTGATGTTGCTGCTGTGCGGAGGGGGCCAGCAGGAAGTGGTCAGTGGTCAGAGGGAAGGTAAGTATGTAGATACAAAGAAACGAGCAGACTCCGCGTAGAGGAGGATATGTATGAAGTAGGTAGCTCAGATAGCCGCAAACCGAATGAGACAGACGACGTACGGTCCGGTAGCATGACGGTAATGTGCATGGAGAAGTATACGGGATATATATACTGTCCGGTATTGGGTCCAGACAGTCGTAGTCCTCGTAGTCATCGTCGTAGCAGCGAACCTTCTTCCACTGGGGCGTATCGTCCTCCTCTCTCTTCCTCTGCGTCAGCCCCCACGCCAAACCATTCGTTCCCTTTTTTCCTTCGTAACTCTCCGTTCTGGTGGTATTCTTCTTCTTCTTTATTCCAGCGCCCTTCGTTCCCTCGTCGTGCATGCTCTGCTCTGCTCTGCTCTGCTCTGCTCTGCCGCTGACCTTAACCACCAACAAATAAAGACATTGGCGCCCGCTCACCACCGACCGCAAGGACAAAGACAAAGACAAAGACCCGTCGTCGTCCACGCTCTATCGGGGGGGGTTAGTCTTACACCACGACCAAAGCAACAGACAAACATACTACCACCAGCACCAGCAACAAACAATCCACAACCCCTGAACCTACGACGTAGTCGCCAAGTTCTTCTAGAAGCTGCGGCACGCGGCAAATCAGTCTTGAGTCTAGCGAGCAAACCTGGTTGTTGCTGATAGTGAGTGATAGGGATACAGTACTATACAGTACTGGACGGTAGGGATAGGGATAGGCATAGGGATAGTGAAAAGCGATAGTGATAGTGATAGTCTACCCGAGCGAGCCCACGCCCGCTACCTCTCTCTCTCACCACACATACCACCACTCAGACAGACACTACTACCACCACCACCATCCAACGCTACATCAACAACAACCTAGTGCCCTTTCTTGCCCAAACTCCACCCCACCATCCTCCAGTCTCTTTCACCACCCTGTGTCCTCCCGACCGTCTCAATCGTCAGCTTCCCAACCGCACACTGAACGACGGCGCCGGTTGCATATCATGCCTGATCGTGAAGCCGAAGACCGGGTACGGGCATCAGTACCTACCTCCCTCTGAACACTTACCCAGCATCCTACTGACCGTTTCCCCTAGAGTGAAGAGGGCTCGGTGTCCCTGCCGGATCTCGGCGACAGTATCGATGCCCTGACCTTTGAGCAGATCCTGGAGATGGACGACGACGAGGAGGAGCGCGAATTCAGCAAGTCCATTGTCTTTGGCTTCTTTGAGCAGGCCGAGCAGACCTTTGTCAAGATGCAGGACGCCATGTACGTGTGAAGTCGCATGGGCCACCCACGACCACCCTCACCCAAGATGACCCCATCGCTAATGACAGTCGTCCCTCCCAATAGAAAAGAGAAAGATCTCGCTGAACTCTCGTCCCTGGGCCATTTTCTCAAGGGCTCCAGCGCGACGTTAGGTCTCACCAAAGTCAAGGTATGTCGGCGCAACCCCCCCTATCCCATCGGAGCTATCTCCGGGACTAAACCGCACCCTACAGGATTCGTGCGAGAAGATCCAGCACTACGGCCAGAAGCGCGATGAAGCTGGCACCGCTGACCTCTCCGACGAAGATGAGTGTCTGGAGAAGATCAAGGCGACTTTGGTAGCCGTCAAGGAAGAATACGCCGAGGTCGAGAAGGTCTTGAGGAAGTTCTACGCGTAACCCCGTTCGGCGCAACGCACCCTCTTGCTTGACTAGTTTTTAAAAATGGTTCATGGCGGATCGTTCTCGTCTTCGGAAAGATGCTTTTCCTGGTGTGGAGGGACTTTTTGACTACCCGCACCGAACAAAAAGAGACCTCACCTCGGACTCGTCGATTCGAATGCGACATTGAAGCCACCAACTCCGAGCAGTTGGGCTTCTCTTATCTCTCCCCATAGCTCTGGCGCACCGGTTCTTTTTAATCTGATTGATTCTGCATCCCATCGTTCTTCTTGTTCTGCCGTGTCGAGGGACTTCTATTTTTTT
>Ga0247810_10000395_pt1 | contig 51897 bp, 48 predicted proteins | sample UWRJL119311C1_FD_179918 | JGI IMG/M metagenome (GOLD analysis project Ga0247810, IMG submission 179918) | Plant litter microbial communities from Arlington Agricultural Research Station in Wisconsin, United States - UWRJ-L119-311C-1 | ecosystem: Environmental > Terrestrial > Plant litter >...
AGGACGCGGACGACATCCAGAACAACACCGTCGACCGCCTCGAGGCGAACAGCCTCAACCGCAAGGACTTCATGAGCGAGTTCGCCAGCCTCACCCTCGGGTCGGGCGCGGCGGCCGCCGTTCTCGGTAAAGCGGATGCCCATCCCGAGGGCCACCGCCTGCTCGGCGGGGTCACCCGCGCCGCGACCCAGTACAACGACCTCTGCGTCGGCAGCGTCGACGGCATGTTCACCGACGCGAAGGCGCTGCTCAAGGGCGGCATGGAGCTCGTCGTCTCTGCCTGGACCGAGGCCAAGCGCGACTGGAGCTGGGGCAACATGGACCGCTACATCCTGCACCAGGTCTCGTCCGTGCACACCAACGCCATCGTGAAGGCCGCCGGCCTCGACGAGGCGAAGGTTCCGCGCACCTACCCGCTGCTCGGCAACATCGGGCCGGCCTCCATCCCCATCACCCTCGCCTACGAGGCCGAGGACCTGAAGAAGGGCGACCGCGTGCTGCTCATGGGCGTCGGCTCCGGACTCAACACTGCAATGCTGGAGATCGCCTGGTGACTTCTCGAATCCCGCGCTCAGCTCCCCTCCCGGCGAGCCTTCCACCCGCGGGACTCGACGGTCTCGACCCGTCGTTCTCGCGCCTGATCGTGGCGCCCGAGAGCGAGGGGCTGAGCGTCTCGCACGAGTGGCACCTGCTCGACAACGCGCAGCACCTCGCCGCGCTGGGCGCGACACCGGTGGGCACGATCCTCTGCGTGCACGGCAACCCCACCTGGAGCTACCTCTGGCGGTCGCTCATCACGCAGGCGACGGATGCCGCTGCCGCGGGCGGCGAGGCCTGGCGCGTGATCGCCGTCGACCAGCTCGACATGGGATTCTCGGAGCGCACCGGCGTCGCCCGCACGCTGGAGCGCCGCGTGCGCGACCTCGGCGACCTCACCGACGCCCTGGGCCTCAACGGGCCCGTCATCACCCTCGGCCACGACTGGGGCGGCGTGGTCAGCCTCGGCTGGGCCGTCGACCACCCGGCGCAGCTCGCGGGCGTGGCCGTGCTCAACACCGCGATCCACCAGCGAGAGGGCGAGGCCATCCCGGCCCCGCTCCGGCTGGCGCTGCTGCGCGGCGTGCTCGGGGCCGCGACCGTCGCGACGCCCGCATTCCTGGAGACGACGCTGGCGCTCGCGCATCCGCCCCTCTCCGACGCCGTCAAGGCGGGCTTCCGCGCGCCGTACCTCGACGCGTCGACCCGCGGCGGCATCGGCGGCTTCGTCGCCGACATCCCGGTGAACGAGAAGCACGAGAGCTTCGCCGAGCTCGCCCGCATCTCCGAGGCGCTGCGCTACCTCGCCGTTCCCGCGCTGGCGCTCTGGGGCCCGCGCGACCCGATCTTCAGCGACCGCTACCTCGACGACCTCGTCGACCGCCTGCCGCACGCCGACGTGCACCGCTTCGAGGGCGCCGGACACCTCGTGGCCGAGGACGTGGACTACGCCGCGGCCGTGCTCACCTGGCTCGGCGACCGCGGAACCGACCTCGGCGGCCTCGGCACCGCCGGCGCGAACCCCACCCGCTTCACGCCCGACGTGGAGCCGGAGGAGGAGCTCGATCCGAACCGCTTCGACGAGGGCTACGTGAAGCCCGTCGTCGCCGGCACCGATCCCGGCCTCTTCCGCTACCTCGAGCAGCTGCGCGACAGCAGCGACACCGCGCTCGTCGAGATGGGCTCCGGCGACAGCCCCACCGTCGTCTCCTGGCGCCTGCTCGCCAAGCGCGTGCGCCAGATCGCCGCCGGCCTCGCCATGGTCGGAGTGAAGCGCGGCGACCGCGTCTCCCTGCTCGTGCAGCCGGGCGCCGACCTCACCGCCGTGCTCTACGCCTGCCTGCGCCTCGGCGCGGTCGTGGTCGTAGCGGATGCCGGGCTCGGCCTGCAGGGTCTGACCCGCGCCGTGCGCGGCGCCTGGCCCGATCACGTGATCGGTGAACCCGCGGGCCTCGCCGCGGCGACCGCGCTCGGCTGGCCCGGACAGAAGATCTCCACGGCCCGCTACTCGAAGCCCGTGCGCCGCTCGCTCGATGTGGCCTACTCGCTCGGCGACCTGGTCTCGCTCGGCGTCGAGGAGGAGCTTCCCGACTTCCCGCCCGCCGGCGCCACCGCCGCCGTGCTGTTCACCTCCGGCTCCACCGGCCCCGCGAAGGGCGTCGTCTACACGCACGGCCAGCTCGCGGGAGTCGTCGACGCGCTCAGCGCCACCTACGGCATCGGCGTGGGCACGGGGCTCGTGGCAGGCTTCGCGCCGTTCGCGCTGCTCGGCCCGGCGCTCGGCGCCCGCTCGGTGACCCCGGACATGGTGGTCACCTCCCCGAAGACCCTCACCGCGACGGCCGTCGCGGCCGCGGTCGCCGCGGCGGACGCCACGGTCGTCTTCCTGTCGCCCGCCGCGATCACGAACGTGGTGGCCACGGCGGGCTCCCTCGACGAGGCCGACCACGCGGCGCTCGCTGGCGTGCGCGACTTCCTCTCCGCCGGCGCGCCGGTCGGGGAGCGGCTGCTCAGCGCCGCCGCCGACCTCATGCCGAACGCCACCGCGCACACCCCCTACGGCATGACCGAGGGTCTGCTCATGACCGACATCACCCTCGCGGGCATCCGCGAGGCCGCGACGGTCACCGGAGGCGCCGGGGGAGTCTGCGTCGGGCGTCCCGCCGCGACCACCCGCATCCGCATCAGCGCGCTCGACGAGCGCGGCGAGGCCACGGGCGAGCTGTCGGAGGAACCGGACGTGACGGGCGAGATCGTCGTCTCCGCCCCGCACGTGAAGGACCACTACGACGGGCTCTGGCTCACCGAGCGCGCCTCGCGCCGCGGCGCCGTGAGCGGGGAGCGCTGGCACCGCACCGGCGACGTCGGCCACCTCGACGCCGAGGGCCGCCTCTGGATCGAGGGACGCATGCCCCACGTGATCGTCACCGCGAGCGGCGTCGTCACCCCGGTCGGCCCCGAGCAGCGCATCGAGTCCGTGTTCGAGGTCGCGCGCGCCGCCCTCGTCGGCGTCGGACCCCGCGAGGTGCAGCAGCTCGTGGCCGTGATCGAGACCGTACCGCCCGCATTCGCCGCGTCGCTCGCCACCGACCAGCTTGCTCGCGCGGTGCGCGCATCCGTCGGCCTGCGTCTCGCCGCGGTGATCGTGGTGCCGCAGCTGCCCACGGACATCCGCCACAACTCGAAGATCGACCGCGTGCGGCTCGGCGAGTGGGCGTCACGCGTTCTCAGCGGCGGGCGGATGGGCCGGCCGTGAGGGTTCTCGTCACCGGTGCCAGCGGTCTGCTCGGCGGCGCGGTCGCCGCGTCGATCCTGGCGGCCGGGCACGAGGTGCGCACGCTCCAGCGGCGGCCGTCCGGTGTGGCGGGGGTCGACGACGTGCTCGGTTCTGTGACGGATGCGAACGCGGTCGCCCGTGCCGTCGACGGGGTCGATGGAGTCGTCCACCTGGCCGCCAAGGTGTCACTCGCCGGCGACCCGGCCGAATTCGACGAGGTCAACGTCGTCGGCACCGTGCGGCTGCTGCAGGCGGCGCTCGCCTCCGGCACCCGCCGTTTCGTCTACGTGTCGTCGCCGTCGGTGGCGCACTCGGGCAGCTCGATCGTCGGGGACGACGCGCTGCCGGCCGACCCGCTTCTCGCCCGCGGCGACTACGCCCGCACCAAGGCGACGGCCGAGCTCGCCGCCCTCGCTGCCGACTCCGCGGAGCTCGCGGTCGTCGCCGTGCGCCCGCACCTCGTCTGGGGTCCGGGAGACACGCAGCTGGTCGCCCGCATCGTCGACCGCGCGCGCCGCGGCCGCCTTCCCCTGCTGGGACACGGCGCGGCCCTCATCGACACGACCTACGTCGACAATGCCGCATCCGCGATCGCCGCGGCGCTCGAGCGGGCGCCCGTCGTGCACGGCAACTCCTACGTGGTGACCAACGGCGAGCCGCGACCGGTCGCCGAGCTGCTCGCCGGCATGTGCGCGGCAGCGGGCGTGCGCGCGCCGAACTGGAGCGTGCCGGCCGGGGTCGCCCGCGGCGCCGGCTCGCTGATCGAGGCCGTATGGCGGGTGCGCCCCGGCGCGGACGAGCCGCCGATGACCCGCTTCCTGGCCGAGCAGCTCTCCACCGCCCACTGGTTCGACCAGCGCCGCACCCGCGCCGACCTGCAGTGGGAGCCGGCGGTGTCGCTCGACGAGGGCTTCCGCAGGCTCGCGGCGAGCTACGGCAACTGACGCGTCCGCAGGCTGCGCGGCGCTTTTTCGCCTGCGCGCCCAAACTTTCGGGCGCGCAACCGAATCGCGGCCGCCCGCCCGCCCGATCGGCACACGGGAGCCGGCTCCCGCACCGACGCGCCACCGGACCGGATGGCGACACGCGAGGGCGCATCCGCTGCCCGAAAAAATGTTCCGACGCCGTGCGATTCGTCGTCGCGCCACCCCGATCCGCATGATCTCGCGGATGCGCCGCGCGGCTGCCGGATGTCGGTGGCCGCTGCGAGAATAAAAATGTCCGCGACACGCCGAAACACTAGATGTAGTGGAATGCCATGCGTGTGATTCCCGTTATATAGTGAGAACCCTCGCGGCAGACAGTCGCGAACAGGACTACAACACAGAAGGAGGATCACATGGACAACGACGAAACAGTCGGCGGCTACGCAGTTCCCGTTGACCCGATGGATCTTCTGCAGTGCGACTCCTGCCAGTAGGCAGATAGTCCCTCAAAGACCCCCAACGAAACCCCGGTTGCCGACAGGCGGCCGGGGTTTTGTGGTTCAGCGGGCACCGACCCGCGAGTGGCTAGAATCGCTAGGTGCCAGTGAACCCCGAATTGCAGGGCCGCGTGTTCGAGCCCACTGCCCCGTACCTTGTCGGCCGGGAGAAGATCCGCGAGTTCGCCCGCGCCGTCTTCGCCACGAGCCCCCTCAACCACGATCCCGAGGCGGCCGTCGCCGCGGGCTACAGCGACATCGTCGCGCCGCCCACCTTCCCGGTGGTGATCCAGGAGTCGACGCTCGCGCAGCTGCTCGCCGAGCCCGACGCCGGCATCGACTTCACCCGTGTCGTGCACGGCGATCAGCGCTTCAGCTACACGCGCCCCATCGTCGCCGGCGACGAGCTCACCGCGGTGCTGAACGTCGCGAGCATCAAGAGCCTCGGCGGCCACTCGATGGTCACCGCCGAATCCACCATCACCGATGCGAGCGGCGCCCACGTCGTCACCGCCATATCGACGCTCGTTGTGCGAGGGGACGAATAATGGCCGACCTGAATCTCGAGAAGGGCCAGATCGTCGCCGAGACGACCTTCTCGATTACGCGCGACTCCCTCGTGCGCTACGCCGGGGCATCCGGTGACTTCAACCCGATCCACTACCGAGACGACGTCGCCACCAGCGTCGGCCTGCCCGGCGTGCTCGCACACGGCATGCTCACGATGGGCTTCGCGATCCAGCCGGTCGTCGACTGGATCGGCGACAGCGGCAAGGTGCTCGACTACCAGGTGCGATTCACCCGGCCGGTGCTCGTCGACGCGGTCGTCGGCGCCAGCGTCACCGTGGTGGCGAGGGTCGGATCGATCGACGACGACGTGGCCCGCATCGACCTCACCGTGACCTACGGCGAGCAGACGGTGCTCGGCAAGGCGCAGGCCCGCGTCAGCCTGGTCTGAACCGCATGACGAATCTCTCCGAGCTCACGACCATGCGCGTCGGCGGCGCCGCGCACACCCTGATCGCCCCGACCACGGTCGACGAGCTCGTCGAGAGCGCGCTCGACGTCTGGGGCGGTGGCGAGGACTGGTTCGTGCTCGGCGGCGGCTCCAACCTCGTTGTAGCGGATGACGGATTCGACGGAACGGTGATCCGGGTCGTCACCCGCGGCATCCGCGAGCTCGAATCGGCCGGCGACCGGGTGCGCCTGCGCGTCGAGGCCGGCGAGTCCTGGGACGAGCTGGTGGCGTTCACGGTCGCGAACTCGCTCAGCGGCATCGAGGCGCTGAGCGGCATTCCCGGCTCCTGCGGTGCGGCACCCGTGCAGAACATCGGCGCCTACGGGCAGGAGATCGCGTCGAGCCTGGTGGCGGTCGACTTCGTCGACTACCTCAGCGGGGAGCGCGAGCGCATCCCGGCCGCCGATCTCGGCCTCGACTACCGCACGTCCGCCCTGAAGCAGGGACGCCGCGGGATCGTGCTCGCCATCGAGCTGGAGCTGACCCGGAGCCCGGACGGCCTCAGCGCCCCGGTCGCCTACGCGCAGCTCGCATCCGCTCTCGGGGTCGACCTCGGCGACCGCGTGCCGCTGACCGTCCTGCGCGAGACCGTGCTCGGCCTGCGCGCCTCGAAGGGAATGCTGCTCGACGCCTCCGACCCCGACTCGGTGAGCTGCGGCTCCTTCTTCACCAACCCGATCGTGGGCGAGAACTTCGCCCGCACCCTGCCCGAGGCCGCGCCCCGCTGGGCGAACGCGCCGGAGCCCGCGGCCGTCGCGGTGCCCCTCGGCGAGGAGCCCGCCGCCCCGCCGGAGCAGACCGACTTCCGCGTGAAGCTCAGCGCCGCCTGGCTGATCGAGAGGGCCGGCGTGCGCCGCGGCTTCTCGCTGCCCGGTTCGCGCGCCGCGATCTCCAGCAAGCACACGCTCGCGATCGTGAACACCGGTGGCGCCACGGCCGCGGAGGTGGCCGAGCTCGGCCGCTTCGTGCAGACCCGGGTGTTCTCGGAGTTCGGCGTGCGGATGCTGCCCGAGCCGGTGCTGATCGGCGTCTCGCTGTAGCGCTGCCGCGACGGCATCCGCTGCCCTGTCGCGTCGCGGTATTCGGAAATTCAGGACTCCGAGCGGGCGCCACGCTGCGCCGTCGCAGAATCCCGCGGTCGGCTCGACCTGCCCGCGCACGACGTCCTGAATTTCCGAAGGGGGGAGAGCGGGTCAGAGCAGCCCGAGCTCCATCGCCCTCGTGACCGCCCGCGTGCGGTCGCTCACCTGCAGCTTCTCGAAGGCGTGCAGCAGGTGCGTCTTCACGGTGGCCTCGCCGAGGAACAGGCGTCTCGCGATCGCCGGGTTGCTGAGCCCCTGCGCGACCAGCCCGAGCACCTCCGTCTCCCGCGGACTGAGCGTCACCGCGGGCGTCTTCAGCCGCCCGACGAGCATCGCGGCGATCGACGGGGCCAGGGCCACCTCGCCGCGGGCAACCGAGCGGATGCCGGCCAGGATCTCCTCCTGCGGCGCCGCCTTCAGCAGGTAGCCGCTCGCCCCGGCCTCGATCGCGGTGAGAATGCTCGCGTCGCTCTCGTAGGTCGTGAGGATGATCACGCGGATGCCCGGCCTCCTCTCGAGGATCAGCGCGGTCGCCGCGTCGCCGTCGAGCTCGGGCATGCGCAGGTCCATCAGCACGATCTGCGGGTCGAGGGCGAGAGCGGCGTCGAGGGCAGCGCGGCCGTCCGCCGCCTCTCCGACCACCTCGATGTCGGGCGCCGAGGCGAGCAGCCCCACGATCCCGCTGCGCACGACGGGGTGGTCGTCGACCACGAGCACGCGGATCACGCCGACACCGCCACGAGCGGCAGGCTCGCGGTGAGCGCGGTGCCCGTGCCCGGCGAGGTCTCGATGTGGAAGCTGCCCCCGCCGAGCGCCAGGCGGTCGCGCAGCCCGTCGAGACCGTAGCCGACGCGCGGTGCCGCCGCGTCGAAGCCGCGTCCGTCGTCGCGGACGACGAGCGTGACGACGGCGCCGTCGAGGCGAAGAGAGACGGATGCCGTGGCCGCCCCCGAATGCTTGCGCACGTTGGCGAGTCCCTCCTGGGCACAGCGCAGCAGCACCACCTCGGTGTCCCTGTCGAGCGGGAGCGCGGCATCCGCGTCGATGCGCACTGCGATGCCGGTCTCCCGGCCGAAGCGCTCGCCGAGCCGGTCGAGGGCCGCGGCGATGCCGCCCTCCGCCAACGACACCGGCGCGCTCGCCGCGACGAGGGAGCGCGTCTCCGCGAGGGCGGAGCGGGCGCTCTCCTCGAGCAGGTCGATGGTCTCGCCGACCGTCGGGCTGCCGCCGAGCAGCTCGCGGCGGGTGCGCTGCGCGAGCAGCACGAGCCCGGTGAGGTCCTGCGCGATGGTGTCGTGGATCTCGCGGGCGAGCCGTTCGCGCTCGCTGAGCACGCCGGCGTCGCGGCTCACCGCGGCCAGCCGGCTCTGCGTGGCACTGAGCTCGCCGAGCAGCCGCTCGCGGGCCGCGCTCTCCACGGAGATCCGCGTGATCCAGAAGCCGATCGCCAGGCTGCCGGCGAGCGAGATGGCCTCGACCACGAGCGCCTGCCAGAACGCGCTCGCGGTGGCGCCGAGGGCGAGGAAGTAGCCGACCCCGACACTCAGTGCGAGCAGCGCGTTGAGCGCGACGGCGTCGCGCGTGGAGCGGGAGGCGCGCCAGAGCAGCGGGAAGACGATCGCCTGGATGGTGGCCATGCCCGGGTGGATCGCCGTGCCCACACCGGAGACCACGATCAGGGCCGCCGCTGCGGCGTAGGCCCGCGGTGTCCCCTCGGCGGCGGGCAGGGCGACGAGGAACCAGACGAGCAGCAGCGCGAGGATCGCCGCGCAGCCGCCGATCAGCTCGCCGTCCTCCGCGCCGTTTACGAACAGGAGCGCGACGAGGATCGCGGCCGCCGAGACGACCGCGATGCTCCAGCCGCGAGTGTTGCCCATTCAGCTATCCTTGCGGATCCACCGGAAGAAGATGCGACAGGCGACCAGCCCGACGACCAGCCAGGCGGCGAGGGCGAGCACGACCCCGGCCAGGTTCCAGAGGCCGCCCGGCTCGGCCGCCTCGAAGTTCTCCGGCAGGAAGACCGAGCGCATGCCCTGGGCCATCCACTTCAGCGGGAAGAAGTTCGCCACGTTCTGCAGCCACTCGGGCAGCTGGCTGAACGGCAGGTACACGCCCGAGATGAACTGCAGCACCAGCGTGATCGGGATCACCACCGCCGTGGCGCTCTTGCCGCTCGAGGGCAGCTGGCTGAGAGCGATGCCCAGGACAGCGGATGTCGTCACGCCCAGCAGGAACACCCAGCCGAAGGTGAGCCACTTCTCCGCCGTGGTCGGGAGGTCGACGCCGAAGAGCAGCCACGCGGTCAGCAGCAGGATGGTGGCCTGGGCGGTGCCGGTGACCAGCACCTGCCCGATCTTGCCGATGAAGTAGCTCGTGACGGGGAGCGGCGTTCCGGCGAGACGCTTCAGGGTGCCGTCGCTGCGTTCCGTGGCGATGTCGACGGCGAGGTTCTGCAGTCCGCTCAACAGCAGTCCGGCGGCGAGCATTCCGGGCAGGTAGTAGCTGGCGGCGGAGACGTCGCCGCCCGTCGCGTCGGAGCCGAAGCTCTGGTTGCTGAAGGCGGTGGAGAAGATGGTGAGCATCACCAGGGGGAACAGGAAGGTGAAGAACACCGAGTCGCCCTGGCGGAAGTAGCCGCGCACCTCGTCGACGATGCGGCTGCCGCCGAGGCGCAGCGACCGTCCGGCCGGGAGGCGGGGGATGGCGGAGGAGCTCATCGCGCCACCCCCTCGGCAGCCGTATCCGCTGGTCGAGTAGCAGGATGCGCCAGCATCGTGCTTAAGAGGGGGCCGGAGGCTCCGCCAGATGAGGTACGAGCCCGCGTATCGAAACCCGCCTCGCCCGACCTCTCGTACGCCGCCACCAGCCCGAGGTACACGTCCTCGAGACTCGGCCGCACCACCTCCAGGCCGACGAGCTCCCGTCCGCCGTTCTCGCCCACCAGCCGGGCGACCAGCGTCGACGGCGAGCCGGTGCGCTCCTCGCGCTGGACGCCCCCGTCGACCCAGCGCACGAGCGGCACGCGCGCATCCGCCCCGCCGATCTCGTCGATGGTGCCGATGTCGATGAGCCGGCCGCCGGCGATGATGCCCGCGCGGTCACCGAGGTTCGCGGCCTCGTCGAGGTAGTGGGTGGTGAGCAGGATGGTGGTGCCCTCGCTCTTGAGCGAACGGATGAGCTGCCAGAACTGGCGCCGCGACTCCGGGTCGAAACCGGTGGTCGGCTCGTCGAGGAAGAGCAGCGCCGGGTTGCCGATGATGCCCAGTGCCACGTCGACCCGGCGGCGCTGGCCGCCGGACAGCTTGCGGATGAGGGTCTTCTGCTTCTCGACGAGGCCCACCGCCTCGATCACCTCGTCGACGTCGCGCGGCTGCGGGTAGAAGCCGGCGAAGTGGGTGAGCTGCTCGCGCACCGTGACGTTGCCGCTCTCGCCTGTGGACTGCAGCACGATGCCGAGCCGGGCCTTCCAGTCGAGTCCGCCCCTGCCGGGGTCGACGCCGAGCACACGCGCCTCGCCGGAGGTGCGGTCGCGGTAGCCCTCGAGGATCTCGATGGTGGTGCTCTTGCCCGCTCCGTTGGGGCCGAGCAGGGCGAAGGTCTCACCGTGCGCGATGTCGAAGCTCACCCCGTCGAGGGCGGTGAACGTGCCGTAGATCTTGCGGAGGTCGCGCACACTGATGGCGGCGTCGGAATTCGTCATGCACTCACTGTGGCCGCATCCGCTCGCCGGCGACAGCGGTGCACCGGTTGTCGTGACCATCCACCGGTCGGTGGACCCGCGCTACCGCCGCTTCCTCGTGCGCGGTGCGCGCTTCGCCCGGGTGCGGCGCGCGGGCGTCGCGAAGGACCCGTGCAGGTCGTAGGGCTTCGCCTGCTGCAGCGGGGCGTCGTGGAGGGGGTCGTCGCCGGTCTTCCAAGCGGATGCGACGAGCACGGCCCCGAGAACGACCAGCGCCCCGCTGATGGACGCGAAGATCGCGATCGCGGTGGTGTCGGGCTCGGAGACGCCGTAGGGGTGGCGGTCCGACGGCACGAGGAACAGCGCGCAGGCGGTGAGCGTTCCGCCGGCCAGGGCGATCGGGTAGTGGGTCATCGGCTGCAGTCCGCGCCAGCGGTCGGAGGTGCGGTCGTCGACGGGGCGCTGCAGGGAGGCGCCGAGGGGCGAGCGGTACAGTGCCTTCTTCGCCAGCGAGGAGAGGATGCCGCCGGCGACGATCCCGATCACCACCGCGTAGGCGGCGCGCGCGATGGCGAAGTCGTCGGATACCGACACCGGCCACGGCTCGGGGACGCCCAGCAGCTCGTCGAGCCCCAGTGACTGGATGCGGCCGACGGCGATCACGGGCAGCCACACGAGGGCGGCCCAGACGGCGAGGGCGACGAGCAGCCAGAGCGCGTGGAGCCGAAGCGGCAGGGGGCGCACGCGCACCACGGCGTCGCCCCGCGCGACGTACTCGGCGCTCTTCGCGTCGAAGTCGGTGCGCCCGGCCAGAACGTACATGATCGTCGCCGCCGCGAGGCAGAAGAGCAGGGTCAGCGGCGCGGTGACGATCGCGGTCGAGCTGTCGCGATCGGCGTCGAGGATGGCGCTGGCCGGCAGCCCGCTCCCGGTGACCCAGAGCAGCGCGGCGGCCAGCAGTACCGTCTGCAGCGCGAAGAGCACGACGCAGGCCCCGGCGATCCAGCGGCGCAGGCGGTGGCGCGCGCTCAGGTAGGCGGTCGAGAACCCCGCGGCGGGAAGCAGCAGTGTGCCGAGGTAGAGCGACCAGGTGCCTCCGTCCTCCGGAAGCGAGGAGGCGGGCTGCGGTCGCACGGTGAGCGGCTCCGGCCCGAAGGTCGGGAGAACGTGCGGCAGGATCGCGACGCCGAGAACGACGGGCCCGGCGAGCACGAGCAGCACGCCGAGAACCACCGCAGCGGTCCCGAAGGGCGACGGCGACGCCGGCTCGGTGAGCTGCTGCCGTGACGCCTGGTTGCGGGGATGGGCTGCCACCCCCGCAACGCTAGCGTGCCTCAGCTCTGCGCGCGGTCGTTCCGGGCGGCCCGCACCACAGCGGTCGCGATGCCGGCAAGCACCAGCACGGCGCCGAAGGCCACGATGCTCCAGACGACCGCCTCGGGGGTGGCCTCGCCGACGTCCACCCGCGAGGCGAAGACGGTGACCGCCGCGACGACGAGCAGGATGCTGCCCCACACGATGGTGCCGATGCGCGGCTTCAGGGGCTCGACGGCAGCGGGTGTGGTGGTCTCCGTGGTGTCGCTCATCAGTTCTCTCCTTCGATGGTGTTGCCGGTGGGCGGTGCGCTCTGGAAGACGAGGTCGCCCGCGCCGATGGCGACGCTGAGGTAGACGGAGCGGGCCGAGACGGGCTCGGCCGGCTCGCTCGGCTCGCCGTCCGGCTGGGCCGCGACGTCGGGACCTCCCAGTTCCGCGTCGTCGATGATGCCGCGCCCGATGGTCGCGCCGTAGCTGAGCTGGGCGTCCTCGGGGACGATCACGGTGACGGTGCCGGTTCCCGAGAGGATCGAGAAGTTGCCGTAGACGGGGTCGGTCATCGATGAGGGGACGGGTGTGGCGAAGTAGTCGCGCAGGTCGAGCACGATGTCGCCCGTTCCGGTGAAGTAGGTCTCGTTGGCGTTGAAGCGGTCGCTGGCGGCCGGGGCGAACCGCGCGTCGGACGCGTAGCTGATGTTCGATCCATGGGGCATGACCGCGGCCACCAGGATGACCGCGAGAACCACCGTCGCGAGTCCCTGCGATCCGCCGGGACGCCTGCCCCGCGCGCCGTTGACGATGATCGCCACGGCGAGAACCGCCAGCATCGACCCGAGTCCGGCGAGCAGCGAGGCGCCGGTGATGCCGCCGTCGCCGAGCGAGAGCACAACGATCCCGCCGACCACGAAGGAGAGCCCGATGGCCACGAAGGAGTACAGCGGGTTCGACCGGGTGCGCGCGTGGCGGGCCCGCTCGACAGCACGGCGGGCCTCGCGCTCCGCCCGGTACTGCGCCTGTGCGGCGAGGCTGGCGGCCTGCTGCTCGGAGGCCTGCTGGGCGCGGAAGGCCGCGTTCTCCACCTTCCACTGCGCCTGCTGCTCGCGCCAGGCGGCGAACTCCTCCTGGGAGGCCGTCGCCGCCGGTGCGGGCGGACGCACGCCGGGCGTCGTCTTGTCGAGTGTGAGAGCGGATGCCGCGGGCTGCGCCGCCGTGTCGGCGGGCGCGGCCGGGGCGGCCGGCCGCTCCGGCGCCCGTCCCGAACGCCGGGCGATGAAGACGACGAACCACACGATCAGCCCGAGCAGCACAACGGTCCACAGTGCGCGGCCCACGGCCTCGCCCCAGAACGGCTGGCCCCAGAACGCGGAACCGGCGTACCAGAAGCCCTGCGTCACCGGCAGCATGCTGAACAGGATCAGCGCTCCGATGCCCGCGATCGGCGACTCGAGCCGGCCCGAGAAGACCTCCTCGAGGTGGATCTTGTCGTCGCGGTCGGGCAGCAGCAGCCAGGCGGCCGCGTAGACGAGCAGCGCGGGGCCGCCGAGCACCGCGACGACCACGAAGATGCCGCGCACGATGAGCGGGTCGACGCCGAGGCGGCTGGCGATGCCGGCGCAGACGCCGCCGACCCATCCGGGTTCGCGGGTGAGACCGAGCGAGCGCATCCAAGCGAAGAAGCGGTTGCCGGCGAGCGGAGCGGATGCGGGTGGTGCGCCCGCCGCGGACGTGTCGTCGGCGGCCGGCTGGGCGGTCGGATCGGGGGCGCTCGCCGTGTCGGCGGAGCTCGCCGGGTCCGGCTGCGTGTCCGGCTCTGGCTGGGGGACGGTGTTCTTGGGCATGCCTCCATGGTGGCCGCGGGCCGCACCGCCCGGCCATGGGGTATCCCCCTGAGCGCACCCTGATTCACCGGCCCGGGGCATCCGGGGTCGCCGCAAACCTGATTGGATTCAGGCATGACCTCCTCCGCTGTCCGGCCCCCGCTCGCGCGTCCGCGCCGTGTAGTCGTCGGCGGAGTCTGTCTCGCACTCGCGGCGCATCTGCGGCGACCGGTGGGGAGCATCCGCTTCATGGCGCTCGTTTTCGCCCTCTGCGGCGGGGCTGGGGTGCTGTTCTACCTGTGGCTCTGGGCCCTCGTGCCGCTCGAGGAGCCGCACGACGACGACGAGGCGCCGGCGTCGGTGCGGCGTTCGGTGCCCGCATCCGTACTGCTGCTCGTCGCGTCGGGCATCGCCACGCTCGCCTTCCTCGTGGGCGATCGCGAGACCGCATGGCCGCTGCTCGCGCTCACGGCCGCGAGCGGGCTCGCCGTGGTGTGGAGCCTCACCTTCGACCGCAACGACCCGGGGCGCAGCACCGGCCACGGCGTGGTCGTGCGGGGCGTCGCCGTCGCGCTGCTCGTCATCGGCGGGGTGGCCGCGCTGCTCAGCCGGCCGACCGCGATGAACGCGGTGCTCGGGGTGGCCATGGTGGTGCTCGGGGTCGCCGTGATCGCGGCGCCCCGCATCGTCACACTGTGGAGCGACCTGATGGGCGAGCGGGCCGCCCGGGTGCGCGAGGTGCAGCGTGCCGAGATCGCGGCCCACCTGCACGACTCGGTGCTGCAGACCCTCGCGCTCATCCAGAACCGCGCCGGGGCCTCGAGCGAGGTCGCACGCATCGCCCGCGCGCAGGAGCGCGAGCTGCGCGACTGGCTCTTCGTCGGCGACAGCCCCGTGGCCGCCGACCTCGCGACCGAGCTGCGCGACGTGGCCGCGGCGATCGAGCTCGACTACGCGGTGCGCATCGAGGTGGTCGCGGCCGGACTCTCGGTCGACACCTCGAGCACGGCGCTGGTCGCCGCGGCGCGCGAGGCGATGGTCAATGCGGCACGCCACGCCGGCGGCGATGTCTCGGTCTACCTGGAGACGGCGCCCGGCTCGATCGACGTGTTCGTGCGCGACCGCGGGCCGGGGGTCGATCTCGGCGCGCTTCCCAGCGACCGGCTCGGTATCCGAGAATCGATAATCGGGCGGATGACGCGTGCCGGGGGCACGGCGACCGTGCGCCCGGGTTCCGGCGGCTCGGGAACCGAAGTCCACTTGCACCTGGAGGTAGCGCGTGACTGATGTAGTGATCGTCGACGACCATTCGATCTTCCGCTCCGGGCTCCGCGCCGACCTCGACGACACCGTCACGGTGCTCGGCGAGGCGGCCGGTGTCGACGAGGCGGTGGAGCAGATCGCCCTGCTGCGACCGGCGGTGGTGCTGCTCGACGTGCACCTCCCGGGCGGCGGGGGAGGCGGAGGCGCCGAGGTGATCCGGCGCTCCAGCGCGCTGCTCGACTCGGTGCGCTTCCTCGCGCTCTCGGTGTCCGACTCCGCGGAGGACGTGGTCGGCGTCATCCGCGCCGGCGCCCGCGGCTACATCACGAAGGGGTCGTCGGGCGCCGAGGTCTCGCGGGCCGTGGCGGCGGTGGCGGGCGGCGACGCGGTGTTCTCGCCGCGCCTGGCCGGCTTCGTACTCGACGCCTTCGGGGCTGTCGCGGGCGAGCAGGCGGAGTCGAGCGACGAGCTCGACCGGCTCTCGGCACGCGAGCGCGAGGTGATGCGCCTGATCGCGCGCGGCTACGCCTACAAGGAGGTGGCCAGCGACCTCTTCATCTCCATCAAGACCGTGGAGACCCACGTCTCGGCCGTGCTGCGCAAGCTGCAGCTCTCGAGCCGGTACGAGCTCACGGCCTGGGCGCTGGAGCGCAAGCTGCTCTAAGGGCGCGGGGCGCGGCATCCGCTCGCCCGGTTCGACCGGCCCCGGTCGTGGGGTGAGGCAGATTGTTGTTCCGCGGCGTCCGGAACCGCAATATGCCTCACCCGAACGCCCCGATTCGGCTCCCCTCAGAAGACGGGTCGCGAATCGAGCACCGAGCGGATGCGTGCCACCAGTTCCTCAGGATCGTTCAAGTCGTCGAGGTTGATCTGCATCACATACCAGCCGGCGGCCCGCAGCCGCTCGATGCGTCGCATGTCTTTGCGCTGCTGCTCCAGATCGAAGTGGTATTCGCCCTGGTACTCGAGAATCATCCTGCGCTCGATATTGACGAGGTCGCCCCGGTATCGCGCGCCCGGTACCTGCACCCAGATGTTGGGAGCGAAGCCGGTGACTCCAGCGCGCACCATGACCACGCGCAGCTCGGACTCGGTGGGCGACTCCGAACCGTCGCTCAAGTACTCGAGGCACTCTCGCCGTAGTGTGCCCTTCACCCGACCAGGGAAGCGTTCGACGGCCGCCGTGAGCCGTTCGATGCTGGTCATCGGCGACTCGCGGTAGAGCAGGTAGTCCCCGGCGGCGACGAGTTGCGTCATAGACAGCACCGTCGAGAGCTCGCACCAGAGCCGCTCCGGCGTGCTTATCGGAAGCCCGTCCCAGAGCCGCGCGTCGCCGCCCATCAGCTTCACCTTGTGCCCGACGACGCCCGCCCCCTCGGGCGGTCTGGTGGGATGCGGCACGGCGACGTGCAGTCTGGTCTCGCGCCGGAGCGAGGCGGGGAGGGGCACTCTCATCACCGCGGCTGCCGTGATGGAGCAGAAGAAGGCATCCGGTCGCATCACCGTGCGATACGACTCGCAGCGCTGCGCGATGGTCAAGTCCGCGCCATTCGGGTGTCGGGCACCGTGGAAGGGTTTGCCGAGATCGCCTCCGCGGAGCCTGCCCGGCGTGGCCCCGGCCGCGAGACCGGCTCGATAAGAGAACGGCCCGCGATTCAGCGGATCGGGTAGCGGGACGCGAGCTGCCATGCGGAGAGTGTTCCACTGCGGCGGATGCGCGTGCAGAAGTTCTCCACCGCCGCCACCGAATCGGCACGCTCACGGCAGGTGCGGGAAATTGCGCTTGCTGCGCGTCCGGAACAGCAATACGGCGCACCCCAGCGCCGCCTCGACACCGAACCCGGCTCAGGTGCGGGAGGTTGCTCTGCCGTCGGTCACAGAAGCGCAATATGCCGCACCCGAAGGGCGCGTCGGGGTGGGCTACGCGAACAGGCGCTGGAGGCGTTGGACGCCCTCGAGCAGCGGGGCGTCGCCCAGCGCGTAGGAGAGGCGCAGGTAGCCCGAGGGCCCGAAGGCCTCGCCGGGAACCACGGCCACTTCTGCCTGGTCGAGGATGAGGTCGGCGAGCTCGAGCGAGGTCGTCGGGGTCACCCCGCCCCAGCTGCGGTTCAGCAGGCCGGTGACGTCGGGGTAGACGTAGAAGGCGCCCTCCGGCATCGGGCAGACGACGCCCTCGATCCTGTTGAGCTCCTCGACGATCACGCGGCGGCGGCGGTCGAAGGCCTGGCGCATGTCTTCCACGGCGTCCTGCGGACCGGTGAGGGCGGCGAGGGCTGCCCGCTGCGAGATGTTCGACACGTTCGACGAGAGGTGCGACTGCAGGTTGCCGGCGGCCTTCATGGCATCCAGGGGACCGACCATCCAGCCGACCCGCCATCCGGTCATGGCATAGGTCTTCGCGACGCCGTTCACGAGGATCGTGGTGTCGGCCAGCGCGGGCACGGCCTCGACGATCGAGGTCGCGCGGGGTGCCACCGCGGGGTCGGCGCTGTAGGTGAGGTTCTGGTAGATCTCGTCGGAGATCACCCAGATCCCGTGCTCGAGCGCCCACTCGCCGATCGCGGCGGTCTCGGCGGGGGAGTACACGGCTCCGGTCGGGTTCGACGGCGAGACGAACAGCAGAACCTTGGTGCGCTCGGTGCGCGCGGCCTCGAGCTGCTCCACCGTCACCAGGTAGCCCTGGTCGCTGCCCGCGAACACCTCGACCGGAACACCGCCCGCGAGCTTGATCGCCTCGGGGTAGGTGGTCCAGTACGGGGCGGGGAGGAGTACCTCGTCGCCCGGGTCGAGCAGTGTTGCGAACGACTGGTAGACCGCCTGCTTGCCGCCGTTGGTGACGACGACCTGGGCGGCGGTCACCGCCAGTCCGCTGTCGCGCTGCGTCTTCGCGGCGATCGCCTCGCGCAGTTCGGGCAGGCCGACGGCGGGGGTGTACCGGTAGTTCTTCGGGTCGAGCACGGCAGCGGATGCCGCCTCGACGATGAATGCGGGCGTCGAGAAATCGGGCTCGCCCGCCGCATAGCTGATGACGCTGCGGCCGTCGGCCTGCAGCGCCTTCGCCTTGGCGTCGACCTTCAGGGTCGCGGATTCGGCAATGGCGCCAATGCGCCGGGAGATTCGAGGAAATGTGGCCACGCAGCTAGTGTAGGCCGGAGGGTTTGTCGCGCGTCCTCCCCACAGGTCGCGCGGTCACGCTCGATGCCTTACACTTGTCGAGGTAGTAATTCTGCCAATCTTTTGCGCGCCATCTTCTGGCATTCCAGCCTGTGAGTATTTCGCCGTGAATCAGCGTGCAGAGAAGCAGTACCCCGTGTGGAGCGATCCACGCAAAGGGCGGTGGCTCAATTGGTAGAGCAGCGGTCTCCAAAACCGCAGGTTGCAGGTTCAAGTCCTGTCCGCCCTGCAGGTGTCCCCACACATTTCCGTGTGGAGCGCCGAGGACCACAACGACACAGTGTCTTATGACAACTGTCGGAAGGTAGTGACAGTGGCTAGAAAAATTGCCGACGAGCCCAGCGAAGACGTCGTTGCGAGTGCGAAGACCGACAGCGCGGCAAAGCGCAGTCCCTTCGGCCGGCTCTCTGTCTTCTTCCGTCAGGTCGTCAACGAGCTCAAGAAGGTCGTCACCCCGACCCGCAAGGAGTTGGTGAGCTACACGCTGGTCGTGCTGGTCTTCGTGGTCATCATGATGGCTCTCGTCGGCGGACTCGACTGGGTCTTCTCGCTGGCCGTCAACTACATCTTCGGCAACGGCGACATCACGTCTTCGTAACCGGGTCCGCACGCAGGGCCCGGATCGACGGGCCGGATTCATCCGGTACCGCAACAAAGAATGGAATGGAATTCAGTGTCTGAGAACCACCGCGACGATATCGACCTCGCGACCGCTGCAGAGCAGTCTTCAGAGGACGACGAAGCCCAGGAGGGCAACTCGCTGGCTGCTGACGAGGATTCCGTAGACTCGGCCGAGCACGAGGCGCTCCACGTCGAAGACGAGAACGAGGAAGAGCAGGCCGGCGATCTCGCCGGACTCATCGAGGCGCTCGACGCCGCGATCGACCCCGAGGCCGACGCCATCGTCGACGAGGCCATCGACGTCAACACTCTGGACGAAGCGGATGCCTCCGTTGCAGCCGTAGAGGACGAGGCCGACATCGAGGCCGAGGAGGCCGCGAACGAAGAGCTCGACGTGCCGCCCTACGACGGACCCGAGCTCGACGACAACGGAGACCCCGTGGAGGTGGACCCCTACGAGGAGTTCCGCCAGGAGCTGAAGTTCCTCCCGGGCAAGTGGTTCGTCATCCACTCCTACGCCGGCTTCGAGAAGCGCGTCAAGCAGAACATCGAGAACCGCAAGATCTCCATGACCGTCGAGGACTCGATCTTCCAGGTCGAGGTTCCCATGGAGGACGTCGTCGAGATCAAGAACGGCCAGCGCAAGCTCGTCACCCGCGTGCGCATCCCCGGATACGTGCTCGTGCGCATGGACCTGAACGAAGACTCCTGGAGCGTCGTCCGCCACACCCCCGGTGTCACCGGCTTCGTGGGCAACGCCCACAACCCGACACCGCTGCGTTTCAACGAGGCGTTCGAGATGCTCAAGGGCCTCGTGCAGATCGTCGAAGCACCGTCGAAGCAGGCTCCGGGCAAGGGCAAGAACACCGCCCGCTCCATCCCCGCCGAGATCGACTTCGAGGTCGGAGAGACCATCACGATCAAGGAGGGCTCGTTCGCGGGTCTTCCCGGTTCGATCAGCGAGATCAAGCCGGAGAGCGGCAAGCTCACCGTGCTCGTCTCCCTCTTCGAGCGCGAGACCCCGGTCGAGCTCAGCTTCGACCAGGTCACCAAGCTGTAGGGCATCCCCCTCCACACACCACCGCATCCGGGAATCGCCCGAGTTGCGGGAGAACGGCCAGCAACGGCAGTTCGAACAGAAAAGGAAAACTAATGGCATTGAAGAAGAAGAAGGTCACGGGTCTGATCAAGCTTCAGATCCAGGCCGGCGCTGCGAACCCCGCACCGCCCATCGGCCCGGCCCTGGGCCAGCACGGCGTCAACATCATGGAGTTCTGCAAGGCGTACAACGCTGCGACCGAATCCCAGCGTGGAAACGTCATCCCGGTCGAGATCACCGTCTACGAGGACCGTTCGTTCACGTTCATCCTCAAGACCCCGCCCGCCGCTGAGCTCATCAAGAAGGCTGCCGGAGTGGCCAAGGGTTCTTCGACCCCCCACACCGTCAAGGTCGCCAAGCTGACCCGCGAGCAGGTTCGCGCCATCGCCGAGCAGAAGATGGCCGACCTCAACGCCAACGACATCGAAGGCGCAGAGAAGATCATCGCGGGAACCGCTCGCTCTATGGGAATCACGGTGGACGCATAATGGCTACGAAATCCAAGGCATACCGCGCCGCTTCGGACAAGATCGAAGAGGGCAAGTTCTACTCCCCGACGGAGGCCGTCTCGGTCGCCCGCACCACGGGATCCGCGAAGTTCGACTCCACGGTTGAGGTAGCCCTCAAGCTCGGCGTCGACCCCCGCAAGGCAGACCAGATGGTCCGCGGAACGGTCATCCTTCCTCACGGAACCGGTAAGACCGCCCGCGTCATCGTCTTCGCAACGGGCCCCGCGGCTGAGGCGGCAATCGCTGCCGGCGCCGACGAGGTCGGTGGCGCAGAGCTCATCGAGAAGGTCGCCGGAGGCTACGTCGCATTCGACGCCGCCGTCTCGACGCCCGAGCTCATGGGCCAGGTCGGCCGTCTCGGAAAGGTACTCGGCCCGCGTGGCCTCATGCCGAACCCGAAGACCGGCACGGTCACGATGGACACCGCCAAGGCTGTCTCCGAGATCAAGGGCGGAAAGATCGAGTTCCGCGTCGACAAGCACTCCAACGTGCACTTCGTCGCCGGCAAGGCCTCGTTCTCCGAGGACCAGCTCGCCGAGAACATCAAGGCGGCTCTCGACGAGATCGTGCGCGTCAAGCCGTCCAGCTCCAAGGGCCGCTACATCACCAAGGGCACCGTGTCGACGACCTTCGGTCCCGGCATCCCGCTCGATGTGAACGCGATCTGATAACCGCATGAGGTAAGAGGGGCCGACGTTCGCGTCGGCCCCTTTTTTCATGCCCTCGCGGCGAGCGGATGGCGACCGCCGATCGACTAGTCTTCTGCAATGCCCAGCACCTCCGTGAGACCCGCCGTCGCCGACGACGCGCCCCTCCTGCACGCGATCGCCACCGCGACCTTCGCCCTCGCCTGCCCTCCCGGCACTACGGTCGAGGCCATTGCCGACTTCGTCGCCACCCAGCTCTCCGAGGAGCGGTTCGACCACTACCTCGCCGACCCGCAGCGCGACCTGCTCATTGTGGAGGCGCACGGCGAGCCCGTGGGCTACTCGATGCTGATCGCCGCGCCCACGACGGACCCCGAGGTGCTGGCCGCCGTGACCGCGCAGCCGGCCGTCGAGCTGAGCAAGTTCTACCTGCTCGCCGGCGCCCACGGCACCGGGGCCGCGGCCGTGCTCATGCGCGCGAGCATCGAGAGCGCCGAACGGCGGGGCGCATCCGTTCTCTGGCTCGGTGTGAACCAGCACAACGCGCGGGCCAACCGCTTCTACGAGAAGCATGGTTTCGAGAACGTGGGCATCAAGCACTTCGTCGTCGGCGGCAAGCGCGAGGACGACTACGTGCGGGCGCTCGCGCTCAGTAGTCGCTGACCTTCAGGACGATCTTGCCGCGCGTGTGGCCGGTCTCCAGCGACCGGTGCGCATCCGCCGCCTTGTCCATGTCGAAGACCTGGTCGACGAACACACGCACGTCGCCGGACTCGAGCAGGCGGGAGATCACGGCGAGGTTCACGCCGTCGGGGGCGACCTTGTAGGTGGTGGCGCGCAGGCCGGCCGCGGCCGCCTCGTCGAGGAAGGTCGGCCAGCTGCCGGTGGGCGCGTTGACGATCAGGCCGCCGTGGCGGACGACGGAGATCGACCGGCTGCCGGTGTCGTCGTGCACGTTGCCGATCAGGTCGATCACCACGTCGACGGTGTCGATCACCTCGTCGAAGCGCTCGCTGGTGTGGTCGACGGTCTCGTTGGCGCCGAGCTCCTTCAACCAGCCGATGTTGCGGGTCGACCCGGTGGCGATCACGTAGGCGCCGAAGAAGCGCGCGAACTGCACGGCGAAGTGGCCGACGCCGCCGGCGCCGGCGTGGATCAGGATGCGCTGGCCCTCGTGGGCCTTCGCCACCTCGACGACCATGCCCCAGGCGGTGAGGGCGGCGAGTGGCACCCCCGCCGCCTCCACGTGGGAGAGAGCCTTCGGCTTGCGCGCGAGGCTCAGGCTGCTGACCGACACGAAGTCGGCGTAGCTGCCGCCGAAGCGGGGGAAGCCGGTCATGCCGTAGACCTCGTCGCCGACCTTGATCGGGTGTCCCTCGTAGGGCGACGAGACCACCACGCCGCTGAAGTCGTTGCCGAGTATGGCGGGGTAGGAGGCGATCGCGGGGGTGACGCCGCGGCCAGCGCGGGTCTTCGCGTCGATCGGGTTGACGCCGGCGGCGACGACCCGCACCAGGAACTCGGAGTTGATGCTGACCGGCATCTCGGCGGTGCCGCAGTGCAGAACGTCGGCGTCGCCGGCCTCGTTCATCAGGATGGCTCGCATCGTCGTCATTGTTCTGCCTTCCCCGTGGTGCGTTCCCCCCAGTAAAGGGGATCAATGAGTCAGAACTGTTACGGACTTGTCACCTTGGTGCTAACTTCGGCGACCGGTAGCCTCGCCCCATGACGAGAATTCACTCCCGGTGAGCGCCGACACCCCGCCCAGCGGCAACCCCCGTGTGCGCGTGACGAAGGTGCGGCTGCTCAGCGACAACTGGTACCGCCTGCACACCACCGATTTCGACTTCCAGGCAGCGGATGGCTCCTGGACGTCGCAGTCCCGCGAGACCTACGATCGCGGAAACGGCGCCACGATCCTCCTCTACGACGTCGCCCGCCGCACCGTTCTGCTGACCGCGCAGTTCCGCTACCCCGCCTACGTCAACGGGCATCCCGACGGCGTGCTGATCGAGGCCGCGGCGGGCCTTCTCGACGACGACGACCCGGAGACCGCCATCCGTCGTGAGGCGGTCGAGGAGACCGGCCACCGCGTCGGCGAGGTGACCCACGTCTTCGACGCCTACATGAGCCCGGGCTCGGTGACGGAGCGGCTGCACTTCTACGCAGCGCCCTACGACGCCGGCACGCGCGAGCACGCCGGCGGCGGGCTGCAGCACGAGGGCGAGCACATCGACCTGGTGGAGCTCGACGTCGACGAGGCGGTCGCGGCCATCGGCGCGGGCATCATCGACGCGAAGACGATCATGCTGCTGCAGTGGGCGGTGCTGAGCGGGCCGTTCACCCGCTGAGCCGGCGCGTTCCGGTCAGCGGCGGCGCATCATGCCGAGCAGCTTGTCGGCCAGCCCGACGAGCACGTGGATCTCGTTGTCGTCGCGCTCGATCCAGCGGCAGGTGGGCTCGGGGTTCACCGGCACGAAGCCCTCGTGCTGCTCCCAGACCAGCAGCGTGCGCTCGGCACCGAGCACGTACTGCTGCCACCAGACCTGGCGCAGGTAGGAGCGCGGAATACTCTTCCAGAGCGACGACGTGGTCTTGATCTCCGCGAGCACCACCGCGCCGTCGATGAGCGAGACGCCGTCGGGCGTGGCGAGGTGGGAGCGCTCCCCGTGCGCGTGGAACAGTTCCGAGCTGGGGCGGATGCCGTGGTTCTCGAGAACCCAGCGTGCGATCTCCGGCTCGCGGGCGTTGCCGTGGTCGGTATAGGCGTTGCCGCCGAAGGAGTAGCCGTTGATCTTGTCGAAGGCGACCGAGGCGAGCGACTTCTCGCTCGACAGGCGGGCGACGTCCGTCGCCGTCACGCCGGCGCTGCGGGCGCGGAGCCAGGCGACCCGGTCGGTGGAGCTGGCGAGCACGCGGTCGCGGTGGTTCGGCGCCGGCTCGTCCCAGAGGGAGAGCATGGGCTGCACGAAAGTCACCCCGCTATTCTCTCGCGTCGAGCGCCTCAGCGCCGAACCGACTCACACCACCATGGCGTCGATGCTCTCCGGCGACAGCGCGTGGTGGATGGCCAGCATGCTCGCTCCGATCACGGCGGCGTTCCCGCCCGCCCGGGACTGCACGATCGAGAGGTGTTCGGTGGCGAGCGGCATGCTGCGCGTGTAGACCACCTCGCGCACCCCGGCGATCAAGTGCTCGCCCGCCTGCGCCATCGAGCCGCCGATGGCGATCACGGAGGGGTTCATCAGGCTGATGCAGGCGGTGAGCACCTCGCCGATGTCGCGACCGGCCTGACGCACCGCCTGGATCGCATCGAGGTTGCCCGCCTTCACGAGGGCGACGACCCCCTGGCCGTCGGCGACGTCGAGACCGGAGCCGCGGAGGGCCGCGGCGATCGCCGGCCCGGAGGCCATGGCCTCGAGGCAGCCGGTGTTGCCGCAGTGGCAGGGCACCTCGGCGCCGCGTGCGATCCGTACGTGGCCGATATCGCCGGCGATCCCCTGGGCGCCGCGCTGCAGTCGTCGGCCGGAGACCACCCCCGAGCCGATTCCGGTCGCGACCTTGACGAAGATGAGGTCGTCGACCTCCGGGAAGGCGACACTCAGCTCGCCGAGCGCCGAGATGTTCACGTCGTTGTCGACGAGCACCGGCACGTTCAGGCGCCGCTGCACGAAGGCGGGAACGTCGAAGCGGTCCCAACCCGGCATGATCGGCGGATTGATGGGGCGGCCGGTGGCGTGCTCCACCGGTCCGGGCAGACCGATGCCGACGGCGATCAGGTCGTGCTCGTCGCGGCCGAGGCCCTCGAGCAGGTGCTGCGCCCTGTCGACCATCCAGGTGAGCACGGAGTCCGGTCCGTCGGCGATGTCGATGGGGCTGCTGAACTCGGCGAGCGTGGTGCCCGCGAGGTCGGTGATGGCCAGGGTCGCATGCGAGGCGCCGAGGTCGGCGGCGAGCACCGACTTGGCCGAGGGGTTGAGGGCGAACTGCGAGGAGGGCCGTCCTCCGGTGGACTGTGCATCGGCCACCGGCGAGATCAGTCCGAGGCCCAACAGCGAGTCGACGCGGGCGGTGATCGTCGAGCGGGCCATCCCGGTGAGGGCGGCGAGCTCGGCGCGCGTGCGCGGCTGGCCGTCGCGCAGCAGCTGGAAGAGACCGCTCGCGCCCGAGGCGGGCGGAGCGGAGACGCGAGGGGTGCCGGCCATTCGCTCAGTCAACCACGAAACGCAGCCGTGGCAGCAGCTTTTATTGAAGTACCAAACAACTTATGTATGAGTCTTGTTATAAGTGGGGAGGCCGTGCCACACTCCCTCCATGACAACGACCGTCATCGGCGCCTCGACCCCGCTCACCGTGGGGATCATCGGCGGCGGGTTCATGGCCCGCGAGCACAGCGCCGCCGCGCGCTCCGCCCGTGCGGCCGTCGTGGGAGTCGCGTCCTCGTCGCCGGCCGGTGCCGAACGGGCGGCCGCCGCCCTCGGGATCCCGCGGGCCTACGCCACGCCGGCCGACCTCATCGCCGACGCGGAGATCGACGTCGTGCACGTCTGCACGCCGAACTCCACCCACGCCGAATACGCGCTCGCGGCGATCGCCGCCGGAAAGCACGTCGTCTGCGAGAAGCCGCTCGCCACCTCGCTCGCCGACGCGGTGCTGCTCGCGCGACGCGCGGCCCAGGCGGGGGTGGTGGCCGCCGTGCCCTTCGTCTACCGCTTCCACCCGATGGTGCGCGAGGCGCGGGCGCGCATCGCGCACGGCGACGCCGGTGCGCTGCTCACCGTGCAGGGCTCCTACCTTCAGGACTGGCTGCTCACCGACACCGACGACGACTGGCGCGTCGATGCGCTCCAGGGCGGACCCTCCCGCGCCTTCGCCGACATCGGCTCCCACCTCGTCGACCTGGTGGAGTTCGTGGGCGGCGAGCGCATCGCACGCCTGACCGCCACGACCCGCACCGTCTTCTCCGCCCGCACCCGGCACAGCGACATCGGCACGGAGGACGCGGTGGCGCTCGCCGTGGAGACCGTGTCGGGGGCGATCGGCACGCTGCTGGTCTCTCAGGTCTCTCCCGGTCGCAAGAACAGGCTGAGCATCGAGATCGGCGGCAGTGTGGAGAGCATCAGCTTCGACCAGGAGCACCCGGAGACGATCTGGCTGGGGCGTCGCAGCGGATCGGAGCTGCTCCAGCGCGATGCCCGCTCGCTGACCGCCGACGCCGCGCGTCTCTCGGTGCTGCCGGCGGGGCATCCGCTCGGCTATCACGACGCCTTCTCCGCCTTCGTCGCCGACGTCTACGCGGCCGTCGCGGGCGAGGCGCCGGACGGCCTCCCGACCTTCGCCGACGGACTGCGCGCGGTGCGCATCACGGAGGCGGTCCTCGCGGCGGCTGCGGGCGCCGACTGGGTCGAGGTCGCCGGGGAGGAGGGGGCGCCGTGAGCGAGTCGAGCGCGCCGATCCTCTCGGCGACCGGGCTGACCAAGAGCTTCTTCGGGGTCACCGTGCTGAAGGGCGTGGGCCTCGAGCTCTTCCCGGGAACCGTGCACGGCCTGGTCGGCGAGAACGGGGCGGGCAAGTCGACGCTGATGAAGATCATCGCCGGGGTCTACACCCGCGACGAGGGCCGGCTCGACCTCGCGGGCGAGCCCGTGGAGTTCACGCACCCGCTGCAGGCGATGCGCGCGGGGGTGGCCACGGTCTTCCAGGAGTTCAACCTGCTCCCGGAGCGCAGCGTGGCCGAGAACGTCTTCCTCGGCAGGGAGCCGCGGTCGCGCGGCCTGGTCGACAACCGCGGGATGGCCAGGCAGACGGCCGCGCTGCTCGCCGAGCTCGGCATCGACTTCATCGACCCCGCATCCCGGGTCGCGTCGCTCAGCGTCGCCGAGCAGCAGATCGTCGAGATCACCAAGGCGCTCTCCTTCGACGCGAGGGTGATCTCCATGGACGAGCCGACCGCGGCCCTCGCCGACAACGAGGTCGAGCTGCTCTACGGCATCATCGGGCGTCTGAAGGCGCGCGGCGTGGCGATCCTCTACGTCTCCCACCGGCTGAAGGAGATCTTCGACCTGTGCGACACCATCACGGTGCTGAAGGACGGCGCGCTCGTCTCGAGCGGTCCGGCGGCCGGGCTCGGTACCGACGAGCTCGTCCGGCGCATGGTGGGCCGGTCGATCTCCACGTACTTCCCGAAGGCGCTGCCCGGCACCGTGGTGGGGGAGCCGGTGGCCGCCGTGCGGGGCGGCGGCAACCACTACGTCACCGACATCGACCTCGACCTGCGGGCCGGCGAGATCGTGGGCATCGCCGGCCTGCAGGGCAGCGGGCGCACCGAGTTGGCCGAGGCCTTCTTCGGCGCGGTCCCCTTCAGCCGGGGCTCCTACGAACTCGGCGGCAAGCGGATGCCGCTGCGCTCGCCGCGCGCGGCCGTGAAGGCCGGGGTCGCGTTGATCACGGAGGACCGCAAGGCCCAGGGGCTCGCGCTCGGCCAGTCGGTGCGCGACAACGCGCTGCTGGTCATCCGCAGCGTCTTCCCCCGGCGCACCCGCGCGGCCCGGCAGAGCGTGCCCGGCGTGCTCTCCTCGCTCGAGATCAGCTCGCGGGGGCTCGACCAGGAGGTGCAGTACCTCTCCGGCGGCAACCAGCAGAAGGTGGTGCTGGCCAAGTGGCTGGCCACGAGACCGCGCCTGGTGATCCTCGACGAGCCGACGCGCGGCATCGACGTGGGCGCCAAGGTGGCGGTGTACACGCTGATGCGCGAGCTCGCGCGCGACGGGGTGGCGATCCTGATGATCTCGTCGGAGCTGCCGGAGGTGATCGGCATGTCCGACCGCATCCTGGTGATGCGCGACGGCCGGCTCGAGGCCGAGCTCGACGCGGGGGCGAGCGAGGAGTCCGTGCTCGCGGCGGCCACCGGCACACTGACCGACACGCACGGGGAGGCGGTGCTGTGAGCGCGACGACATCGAGACCGCGACGGCGGGTGCGCCCGGGCAGCACCGCGATCGTCTACCTCGCACTGCTCGGGGTGATCATCGTGGGCGCCGTGCTCGTGGGCTCGGTCGGACGCAACTTCTTCAGCGACGGCAACATCCGCGACATCCTCACCGGCATGAGCGTGCTGGGGTTCGTCGCCGTCGGGCAGACCCTGGTGATCCTCACCGGGTCGCTCGACCTCTCGGTTCCCTACGTGGTGAGCCTGTCCAGCCTGCTCGCGGCGGAGACCATGCGGGGCAACTCCGCGAACATCGTGCAGGGCGTGCTGCTCGCCCTCGGCGTCGCGGCGCTGATCGGCCTGGGCAACGGTCTGATCGTCACGAAGCTGCGGGTCAACGGCTTCATCGCCACCCTCGGAGTCGGCTTGATTATCAAGGGCTACCTCGACACCATGTACAAGGGGAGCGCGGGCAGCGTGCCGCGCGAGTTCCAGCTGATCGGCGCCACCGGACTGGGGCCGGTGCCGGTCTCCACGATCATCATGCTGGCCGTCGCCACCCTCGTCTTCCTCTTCCTGCGCAGGACCCGCACCGGCCACCACATCTACGCGGTGGGCGGCAGCGTCGATGTGGCGCGCCTGTCGGGGCTGCACACCGCCCGTCCGGTGATCGTGGCGCACGTGCTCTGCTCGATCAGCGCGGCGCTCGCCGGGCTGCTGCTCGCGAGCAGGCTCGGGGTCGGAAGCCCGACCGTCGGCAGCCAGGGCGGATACGACCTGCTCTCGATCGCAGCGGTGGTGCTCGGCGGCACGGTGCTCGCGGGCGGACGGGGCACCATCTGGGGAACCATCGGCGGGGTCGCGATCTTCGCCGTGCTCGACAGCGTGATGAGCGTGATGCAGGTGAACCCCTTCCTGAAAGACGTCGTGCGCGGCGTGGTGATCGTCGCGGCGGTGGCCGTGTACACCGGTCGTGCGCTGGAGCGGCGGCGCCCGCGCTTCGGCGCGAAGGGCTTCGACTCGGCGCGCTCCGATCCCGGCCTCGATGCGGCGGGAGCGGCCCGATGAGCACCCCGGCCGCCACGCGGCAGACCTCCCGACTGGCCTCGGCCACCCTCACCCTGCTGAGCCCGCGCGGTGCGGTGTTCCTTCTGCTTGCGATCCTGCTGGTCGCCGTCACCCTGCTCAACCCCAACTTCGCCGAACCGGGCCAGTTCATCCGCTTCGTGCAGCGTGTCGCGCCCGTGGCGATCGTGGCCACGGGGCAGTACTTCGTGATCGTCTGCGGCGAGTTCGACCTCTCGATGGGCTCGCTCATCACCGCGCAGGTGGTGATCGCCGGCAACCTCATCGGGCAGGACGAGTCGAGGAGCGTGCCCGTACTGGTCTTCATGGTGGTCTTCGGCGCCGTCGTCGGACTGGTGAACGGCCTGATCACGACCATGCTGCGGGTGCCGTCGTTCATCGTGACGCTCGGCATGATGCTCGCCCTGCTGGGAGGCGTGCTGTTCTGGACCGGGGGCGCTGCCACCGGCAACCCCGCAGACGGCTTCCGGCAGATCGGCCGCGGCGGCATCCGCGACGTGCCCGTCGTCGACATCATCCCGTGGTCGGTGATCGTGCTCGCCGCCGTGCTCGCCGTCGCCATCTGGTTCTCGCGCCGGCCCTTCGGGCGCACGCTCGTGGCCGTCGGCGACAACGTGACCACCGCGCGCTTCGCCGGCGCCCGGGTCTGGTGGGTGAAGACCGCCGCCTTCCTCATCTCCAGCCTGAGCGCCACCGTGGCCGGAGTGCTGCTCGTCGGCTACGCGGGCGTGCACCCCTCCGTGGGGCGCGGGTACGAGTTCATCGCGATCACGGCGGTCGTTCTCGGCGGCGTGGTGCTCGGCGGCGGGCGCGGCTGGGTGGTCTCCGCTGTCGCCGGCGCCTTCGCTCTCGAGACGCTCTTCACCCTGCTCAACGTGGCCGGGGTGCCCTCGACCCTTCGCGACGCCGTCCAGGGCGCCATCATCATCCTCGCGGTCGCCTACTCGGCGACCGCCTTCCGTTCGCGCCGCCGTGTGCGGACGGCCCACGCTTCTCCGACCGAGGAGAAGGTACCCGCCGGGGACACCAGCGGGGGAGCACCTGCAATCGATTCCTGAACACATGACCAATGGAGGTTGAGTGATGCGACGACGCACCAGCATGACCGTGGCCACGATCGGCGCGGCAGCGCTCATCGCGCTGACCGGCTGTACGACCGATCCCACCGTCGACGACCCGGCATCGGGCGGCGACGACGCCGACTCCGTCGAGTGGTTCGACCAGGAGGTCTACGACCGTCAGCTCTCGCAGCTGGAGGCCGATCCCGAGGGGCCGGAGGGCAAGCCCTACCTGCAGTACATCGACCCGGAGATGATCGATACCGCGCAGTACGCGAGCGACGGGGCGAAGAAGGCCTGCTTCTCCAACGCCTCGATCGGCAACCCGTGGCGGCAGACCGGCTGGATCACCATGAACGAGCAGCTCAAGGTGCTGCAGGCCGCCGGCGTGATCTCCGAGATGGAGACCCGCGACGCCCAGGACAGCGACGACACCCAGATCGCCGACATCGACTACTTCATCGAGGAGGGCAACTGCGACGCGTACATCATCTCGCCGAACAGCACGGCGGCCATGACGCCCGCGGTGGAGCGGGCCTGTGAGACGGGCAAGCCGGTGATCGTGTTCGACCGCGGCGTGCAGACCGACTGCCAGACCACCTTCATCCACCCGGTGGGCGGCTTCGCCTGGGGCATCGAGTCGGCGAACTTCCTGATCGACAACCTCGAGGACGGCGACAAGGTCGTCGCCCTGCGCATCCTGCCGGGCGTCGACGTTCTCGAGCAGCGCTGGGCCGCGGCCGAGCGGCTGTTCGACGACAGCGGCATCGAGGCGGTGGACTACTTCACCGGCGCCGACCCGAGCGAGATCAAGAAGATCATCTCCGACGAGCTCGCGAAGGGCGACGTGGCCGGAGTGTGGATGGACGCCGGCGACGGCGCCGTCGCCGCCATCGAGGCCTTCGAGGACGCCGGCGTCGACTACCCGGTGATGACCGGGGAGGACGAGCTCAGCTTCCTGCGCAAGTGGGACGAGACCGGGCTCACCGGCCTCGGCACGGTGTACTCCAACTTCCAGTGGCGCACGCCTCTGCTGGCGATGCAGATGATCTTCGCCGGCGAGCAGATCCCGAAGGAGTGGGTGCTCCCGCAGCGCTCCATCCAGGAGGACGAGCTCCAGGACGCGCTGGTCGCGAACGACGGCATGCCCGACGGCCACTACGCCCGCTTCGGCGGCGAGGACCTGCCCGGCTACCCGACCGTCTGGCAGGAGCGCATCATCCCGTAGCGGTCGTCGGCCGGGTGTCCGAGCGGATGCCCGGCCGACGTCTGCGAGACGCCATCCGAACGCGAGACGGGAGAGCCATGAAACGGATGCTCGGGGTGAACACCTGGGTCTGGACGTCGCCGTTGGACGACGACTCGCTGGTCGAGACCGCGCTGACGGTGCGCGGGATGGGCTTCGGCGCGATCGAGCTGCCGGTCGAGAACCCGGGGGACTGGGATGTGGAGGCGGCCGCCATCCAGCTCAGGGAACTGGGTCTGGCGCCCTACATCGTCGGGGCCATGGCGGCGGGACGCGAGCTCGTGCGGGCCGCACCGGAGACCATCGCGAGCACGCAGGGCTATCTCGTGCACTGCATCCGCCTGGCGCAGCGGCTCGGGTCCCCGGTGGTCGCCGGCCCCTTCTACGCGCGCACCGGGCGCACCTGGCGGGAGGACGCGGCGGAGCGGGCGCAGACGGTGGACCAGCTGCGGCGCTCGCTCGAGCCGGTCGTCGACGCCGCGCTCGCCGCGGGCGTGACCCTCGCGATCGAGCCGCTCAACCGCTACGAGACGAGCGTGCTGAACACCGTCGAGCAGGCGCTCGACGCCCTCGAGCCGCTGCTCGGTCCGGGGCTCGGTCTCGCGCTCGACAGCTACCACCTGAACATCGAGGAGAAGCGGCCGTTCGACGCCATCCGGGCCGCCGCCGGCCACATCGCCCACGTGCAGGTGTGCGGCAACGACCGCGGGGCGGTGGGCGACGACCACGGCGACTGGCCCGGCTTCCTCGACGCGCTCGACGACGCCGGCTATACGGGGCCGCTGAACCTCGAGAGCTTCACCGCGCACAACGACGCGATCGCCACGGCCGCCTCCATCTGGCGGCCGCTCGCCGAGAGCCAGGACGAGCTCGCCCGGCGCACCCTCGATTACCTCACCGCCCTGCAGAACGAGAGACTGAGACCATGACGCAGACATCCACGCACCCCGTCACCCTGTTCACCGGCCAGTGGGCCGACCTCCCGCTCGAGGAGGTGGCGGCGCTGGCGAGCGGCTGGGGCTACGACGGGCTCGAGATCGCCTGCTCCGGCGAGCACCTCGACGTGGCGCGGGCACTGGACGACCCCGCCTACCTGCGCGGGCGCCGGGAGATCCTCGACCGCCACGGGCTCGCGGTGCACGCGATCTCGAACCACCTCAACTCTCAGGCGGTGTGCGACGACCCGATCGACTTCCGGCACGAGGCCATCGTGCGACCGCGGGTCTGGGGCGACGGCGAGGCGGAGGGCGTGCGGCAGCGCGCGGCGGAGGAGCTGAAGCAGACCGCCGTCGTCGCCCGCGCGCTCGGCGTCGACACCGTGGTCGGATTCACCGGGTCGAGCATCTGGCAGTACGTGGCGATGTTCCCGCCGGTCGGTGCAGACGTGATCGAGGCCGGCTTCCAGGACTTCGCCGACCGGTGGAACCCGATCCTCGACGTGTTCGACGCCGAGGGCGTGCGGTTCGCGCACGAGGTGCACCCGAGCGAGATCGCCTACGACTACTACAGCTCGGTGCGGGCGCTCGAGGCGGTCGGGCACCGCGAGGCGTTCGGATTCAACTGGGACCCGAGCCACATGATGTGGCAGGGGGTCGACCCGGTGGCGTTCATCGTCGACTTCGCCGACCGGATCTACCACGTGGACTGCAAGGACACCCGGCTGCGGCCGCAGAACGGCCGCGCGGGGATCCTCGGCTCGCACCTGCCCTGGGGCGACCCGCGCCGCGGCTGGGACTTCGTCTCCACCGGGCACGGGGACGTGCCCTGGGAGGACTCCTTCCGCGCGCTGCGGTCGATCGGCTACACCGGCCCGATCTCCGTCGAGTGGGAGGACGCCGGCATGGACCGCCTGCACGGCGCGGCGGAGGCGCAGGAGTTCGTGCGCTCGCTGCTCTGGGAGCTGCCGGCGCAGAGCTTCGACGCCGCCTTCTCCCAGCAGGACTGACCGGTATCGACGGCTCACAGGCGAAGCATAGAAAACTCCCAATAATGGGAGTATGAGCTCTGACGACACCCGACGCGCGGCCCACCCTCCCCGCCTGACCCGTGCCGACGGCACCCCGATCCGCGTGGTCGTGGTCGACGACGAGGACTCGCTCACCGACCTGCTCTCGATGGCCCTGCGCTACGAGGGCTGGGATGTGAAGATCGCCGCGAACGGGCAGACCGCGATGGCGATCACCCGCGAGTTCCGGCCCGATGTGATCGTGCTCGACATCATGCTGCCCGACATCGACGGACTGCAGGTGCTCACCCGGCTGCGCGCCGACGGCATCAACACCCCCATCCTCTTCCTCACCGCCAAGGACTCGCTCGACGACCGCATCATCGGGCTCACCGTGGGCGGCGACGACTACGTGACCAAGCCGTTCAGCCTCGAGGAGCTGGTGGCCCGCCTGCGCGGGCTCATCCGCCGCTCCGCACTCGTGGTCAGCGAGACGGACGACTCCTTCATCGAGGTCGGCGACCTCAGCCTCGACGAGGACTCCTACGAGGTGCAGCGCGCGGGCTCCGTGATCGAGCTCACGGCCACCGAGTTCGAGCTGCTGCGCTACCTGATGCGCAATCCGCGCCGGGTGCTCAGCAAGAGCCAGATCCTCGACCGGGTCTGGAGCTACGACTTCGGCGGCAAGTCCAGCGTCGTGGAGCTCTACATCTCGTACCTCCGCAAGAAGATCGACTCACTCGGCGCCCCGATGATCCACACCGTGCGCGGGGTCGGCTACGTGCTGAAGCCGGCCAGCTGATGCGGCGTGAGCGCGCGCGGTGGACCCTGCGCCGCCGGCTCGTCGTCGGCATCGTTGCGCTGCTCGCCGCCGCCAGCCTGATCATCGGCACGGTGGCCGTGCTGGCGCTGCAGAGCTCGCTGGTCACCCAGCTCGACACCCAGCTGGCCACCTCGAGCTCGCGGTTCCAGGGGGTGGCCGACGGACCGGGCCGTCCGGGGCAGTCCGACGGCGGGCGTCCCGGCCCGGGAGACGTGCTCCCGGTCGCCGGCCTGCTGCCCGGCACCGTCGCCGCCTTCGTGCGCAGCGGCAGCATCACCAGCGCCGTGCTCGACGAGCAGCTCGGCTCCACCGCGCTCACCGCCGCGCAGAACGAGGTGCTGCTCGGCCTCTCCACCGAGCCCGTGCCCGCCTCCGTCGACCTCGGCGGCGACCTCGGCGAGTACCGTGTGCTCGTCAGCGACGCCGGCAACGGCCAGTACGTGGTGATCGGCATGTCGCTGGCCGCCGTGGACACCACCGTGCAGCAGCTCGTCATCGTGATCGCCGTGGTCACCCTCGTGGCGCTGCTCGCCGCCTTCCTCGCCGGAACCGCCATCGTGCGGGTGGCCCTGCGCCCGCTGGAGCGCGTGGTCGCCACCGCCTCGCACGTCGCCGAGCTGCCCCTCGAGCGCGGCGAGGTGGCCCTCGCGGTGCGGGTGCCCGACGACGACTCCGATCCGCGCACCGAGGTGGGCCAGGTCGGCTCGGCCATCAACCGCATGCTCGGCCACATCTCCGCCGCCCTCACCGCCCGCGAGGCGAGCGAGCGCAAGGTGCGCACCTTCGTAGCGGATGCCAGCCACGAGCTGCGAACGCCCCTCGCGTCGATCCGGGGCTACGCCGAACTCACCCGCCGCGGCGGCCACGAACTGCCAGACGATGTCGTGCACGCCCTGGCGAGAGTGGAGTCCGAGTCGGTCAGGATGACCTCCCTCGTGGAGGACCTGCTGCTGCTCGCGCGCCTCGACGACGGCCGCAGCCTGGAGAGTGCGCCCGTCGACCTCGGCCGGCTGCTCACCGACGCGGTCAGCGACGCCTACGCCGCGGGCCCCGACCACGAGTGGAGCCTCGAGCTGCCGGAGGTGCCGGTGCTGGTGCCGGGCGACGCCGCCCGCCTCCACCAGGTGGTCGCGAACCTGCTCGCGAACGCCCGCGTGCACACTCCCGCGGGTTCGGACGTGACGGCATCCGTCACTCTCCTCGCGGACTCCGCGCAGATCACCGTGCGCGACAACGGACCGGGGATCGACCCCGCCGTGCTCGAGACGGTGTTCGAGCGCTTCGCCCGCGGCGACAGCTCGCGCTCGCGGGTGGCGGGCAGCACCGGCCTGGGGCTCGCGATCGTCGCGGCGATCGTCGAGGCGCACGGGGGCACAGTCTGGGTCGACAGCGTGCCGGGCGCAACCGCATTCACCGTCTCGCTGCCGCTGGCAGACTGACGGCATGCGCATTCTCCTCACCGGCGGGTCCGGAAAGCTCGGCAGCCAGGTCGTCCGCACGCTCTCCGACGCCGGTCACACGGTGCTCAACCTCGACGCGGCGGGCGAGCGCGGCGACGGCTTCACCCGCATCGACCTCACCGACTACGGCCAGGTGGTCGACGCCTTCTTCTCGGTCGACAGCAGGCATGACGGGGCGGATGCCGTGGTGCACCTGGCGGCGATCCCCGCGGGCGGACTGCAGGCCGACTCCGCCACCTTCCACAACAACATGAACGCCACCTTCAACGTATTCCAGGCGGCCCGGCGCGCCGGGATCTCCCGGATCGTCTACGCCTCGAGCGAGACTCTGCTCGGCATCCCCTTCGAGATCGACCCGCCCTACCTGCCGATCGACGAGGAGTACCCCTCCAGGCCGGAGTCGATGTACGCGGTGGTCAAGCACCTCGAGGAGGAGCTCGCGCAGAAGCTCGTGCGCTGGGATCCGGAGCTGAGCATCACGGCGCTGCGCTTCTCCAACGTGATGGACGAGGCGGACTACGCCGGTTTCGAGGCCTACCAGGGCGACGCGGCCCTGCGCCGCTGGAACGCCTGGGGGTACATCGACTCCCGCGACGGCGCTCAGGCGGTGCTCAAGGCGCTCGAGCTCGCGGCACCCGGCTTCGACCGCTTCATCATCGCGGCGGCCGACACCGTGATGCGCACGCCGAGCGCCGAGCTGGCGGCCGCGGAGTTCCCCGCGGTGGAGTTCACCCGCGACGTCGCGGGCACCGGCACGCTGCTGTCGATCGAGAAGGCCAGGCGCCTGCTCGGCTACGAGCCGGAGCACAGCTGGCGCGACTGATGTGTGGTACTGTCTACGAAGCCAAAGACCGCAGGTTGTCTTGCGCCCTCAGGGGAGCGAGTTTATAAATCCAGCGCAGGTGTTCGAAGTTCTTCTCGTCTGAGACAAGCTCCGCGCAACTGCGTGGGGCTTCTTGTTTTTTAACCCGCGTCTCCTTGGCTAATGACAATCATCAATTAAGGAGAGCCATGGCGAACAAGGAAGCATCGGTCGCCGAGCTTACGGACAAGTTCCGTAACTCGAACGCCGTTCTGCTCACCGAGTACCGCGGTCTCACTGTTGCTCAGCTCAAGACGCTGCGCAAGTCACTCAGTGCAGATGCAACGTACGCCGTGGTGAAGAACACGCTGACCAAGATTTCGGCCAACGCGGCTGGTATCACTTCGTTTGACGACGAACTGACCGGCCCGTCCGCAATCGCTTTCGTACACGGAGACACCGTCGCCGTTGCGAAGATTCTGCGCGACTTTGCCAAGGCAAACCCGCTGCTCGTTGTGAAGAGCGGTTACCTCGACGGTAACGCCCTCACCGCGGAAGAAGTAGCGAAGCTCGCCGACCTCGAATCCCGTGAAGTGCTGCTTGCCAAGATGGCCGGCGCAATCAAGGCTTCGCTGTTCGGTGCGGCATATCTCTTCAACGCTCCGCTCTCGAAGGCCGTTCGCACGGTCGAGGCGCTGCGTGAGAAGCAGGAGTCCGCGAACTAGGCACAGCCTGACCCGCGGTTAGAAAAGCTAAGAAACACACAAGGAGAAAATCATGGCAAAGCTGTCAAGCGAAGAGCTCATCGAAGCCTTCAAGGAACTGACTCTCATTGAGCTCAGCGAGTTCGTCAAGAAGTTCGAAGAGGTCTTCGAGGTCACCGCCGCCGCTCCCGTCGCAGTTGCTGCTGCCGGTGGCGCTGCTGCAGCCGTCGAAGAGGTCGAGGAGAAGGATTCCTTCGACGTCATCCTCGAGTCGGCTGGCGAGAAGAAGATCCAGGTCATCAAGGAGGTCCGCGCGCTCACGAGCCTCGGACTCGGCGAGGCCAAGGCCGTCGTGGACAGCGCTCCCAGCGCAGTCCTCGAGGGTGCAAACAAGGAGACCGCCGAGAAGGCGAAGGCTCAGCTCGAAGAAGCTGGCGCCACCGTCACCCTCAAGTAGTCCCGTCCCCGTTCGGGGATCACACGAAGGCACCGTCACCCTCTGGGGACGGTGCCTTCGTTCGTTTAACCCAAAATGCGGCAAATCACCGAGAAAGAATTCGTTTGTTTACGACAAGCGCTTGCTCTGACCCTCGCGGTGACATACCTTGGGTGGCGGGACCTGTTCCACATCCGCGCAGTTGCGGGCGTGGGAGCGGTACCACACCCTGCATCACACACTCAATGAGGAGAAGAATATGAGTTCCGCTTTTAAGCGTCGTTTACTCATGCCGATCGCTGCAGCAGGCGTCATCGGCCTCGCGCTCACCGGTTGTACCGGCGATGTCTCGCAGTCCGCGGAAGACACCGACTGCAGCGAGTACGAGTCGTACGGCACATTCGACGGCGACGAGGTCACCGTCTCGGGAACAATCGTCGAGGAGGAGGCAGACCGCCTCATCGCCTCCTGGCAGGACTTCGCGACCTGCACCGACATCACGATCGACTACCAGGGCAGCCGCGACTTCGAGGCCAACATCGCCCAGCTCGCCGAGGGTGGCAACGCCCCCGACATCGGCATCGTCCCGCAGCCCGGCCTCGTGTCGCTGCTCGCCCAGAACGGCTACCTCAAGCCCGCTCCCGAGGCCGTCGAGGCCAACACCGACGAGTTCTGGTCGCCGGACTGGAAGGCCTACAGCACCTTCGACGACGTCTTCTACGGCGCTCCGATGCTCGCCAGCGTCAAGGGCTACATCTGGTACTCGCCCGCCGAGTTCGAGGAGAAGGGCTACGAGATCCCCACCACGCTCGACGAGCTCACCGACCTCACGAACACCATCGCCGAAGAGGGCGACCACCTCCCCTGGTGCGCCGGCCTCGAGTCCGGTGAAGCCACCGGCTGGCCCGGAACCGACTGGATCGAGGACTACGTGCTCCGCCAGTCCGGACCCGAGGTCTACGACCAGTGGGTCAACCACGAGATCCCCTTCAACGACCCCGCCATCGTGGAGGCGTTCGACGCAGCCGGCGAGATCCTGAAGAACCCGGACAACATCGACGTCCAGTCGCTGATCGCCACCCCGTTCCAGGAGGGCGGCCTGCCGATCCTCGACGGAGCGTGCTCGCTGCACCACCAGGCCTCCTTCTACGAGGTCAACTGGGGCGACGGCGTCGAGGTCGCTCCCGACGGAGACGTCTACGCGTTCCTCATGCCGCCCGTGAAGGCTGACGACCCGCTGGCCGTCACCGGTGGTGGCGAGACCGTCGTCGCCTTCGAGGAGAGCGACGCGATCACCGCGGTGCTGACCCACATGTCGAGCGACACCTTCGCCAACCTGCGCGTCGAGCAGGGCGGAACGGTCAGCGCCAACAACGGCGTCGACCCCTCGCTCGCCTCGAGCCCGCTGCTGGAGGACACCATCGAGATCCTCCAGGACCCCGATGCGACGTTCCGCTACGACGGTTCCGACCTGATGCCGGGCGCCGTGGGATCGAACTCCTTCTGGAAGGGCATCGTCGGCTGGATCAGCGGCGACAGCACCAAGCAGACGGTGGACTCCATCGAGAGCAGCTGGCCGTCGGAGTAACGACCAGCAGCACCTGAACGGGGCGGGGCCGAGAGGCCCCGCCCCGTTCACACCCGCATCACTTGCATTCATTCAGCGTCGAACGAAAGAGTAGGGGAGTCCTATGACCACAGCGGACCTCATCGGTAAAATCCTCCAGGTCGCCGGGGGGCTGGCGATCTTCGCGGCCGTCATCGGCTTGATCCTGTTCCTCGTCGACAAGGCGCCCAAGCGCTCACGCGACTACTTCCAGCTCGCGGCCTTCATCGGCCCGGCGATCCTGCTCCTGATCTTCGGACTCATCTACCCGGTGATCCGCACCACGACGCTCGCCTTCTTCAGCCGCACCGGCGATCCGGTGGGCTTCGACAACTTCGTCTGGGCGTTCACCCAGCCCGACGCCATCCGCACACTGGTCAACACCGTCATCTGGGTGGTGCTCGTTCCCACGGTCTCCACCGCCGTCGGCCTCGCCTACGCGGTGTTCATCGACAAGTCGCGCGGTGAGAAGTTCTTCAAGGCGCTGGTCTTCATGCCGATGGCGATCTCCTTCGTGGGCGCCGGCATCATCTGGAAGTTCGTCTACGACTTCAAGTCGCAGGGGCGCGACCAGATCGGCCTGCTCAACGCGGTCGTGGTCGCCTTCGGCGGCGAGCCGGTGCAGTGGCTGCAGTCGGCACCGCTGAACACCTTCCTGCTCATCGCGGTGATGGTCTGGATCCAGACCGGATTCGCCATGGTCGTGCTCTCCGCAGCGATCAAGGGCGTTCCGATCGAGCAGATGGAGGCGGCCCAGCTCGACGGCACCAACGCCTGGCAGCGCTTCCGCAACGTCACCGTCCCCGGAATCCGCGGATCGCTCGTGGTGGTGGTCACGACCATCTCCATCGCCACGCTCAAGGTGTTCGACATCGTGCGCACCATGACCGCGGGCAACTTCGACACCAGCGTCGTGGCCAACGAGATGTACACCCAGGCCTTCCGCGCCAACGAGCCGGGGCGGGGCGCCGCACTCGCGGTCATCCTGTTCGTGCTCGTCCTCCCCATCGTCATCTACAACGTCCGAGTTCTCCGTACCCAGAAGGAAGTCCGATGAGCGTTACACCTGTCGACCTGCCCGTCACCAAGGACGGCCTCGTCACCAAGGGCGCGATCGAGTTCGCCGAGGAGGGCCAGACGAAGGTCGGGCGCGTCAAGAAGCGCCTCACCTCCCGCGGCGCCACCGTCGCCGCCCTCATCATCGCCGTACTCTGGACCACCCCGACCTTCGGCCTCTTCATCTCCTCCTTCCGCCCGGCGGATGCGATCCGGGAGACCGGCTGGTGGACCTTCTTCACCAACCCGGTGCTCACGCTCGACAACTACCAGGACGTGCTGCTCTCCACCTCGCAGTCCGCGCCGCAGCTCGGCTCGTACTTCGTGAACTCGCTGTCGATCGCGATCCCCGGCACGATCTTCCCGCTCGTGATCGCCTCGATGGCCGCGTACGCCTTCGCCTGGATCAAGTTCAAGGGCAGCGGCTGGATCTTCATCGTGATCTTCGCGCTGCAGATCGTGCCGCTGCAGATGGCGCTCATCCCGCTGCTGCAGATCTTCGGCACCATCCTCCGCCCCGGACAGGAGTTCCTGCACGACATCATCCCGTCCATCCCCGAGCAGAACTTCCTGCCCATCTGGATCGCGCACACGATCTTCGCGCTCCCGCTGGCGATCTTCCTGCTGCACAACTTCATCTCGGAGATCCCGGGAGAGGTCATCGAGGCCGCACGGGTCGACGGCGCCAGCCACATGCAGGTCTTCCTGCGGATCGTGCTTCCGCTCGCCCTGCCGGCCATCGCGTCCTTCGCGATCTTCCAATTCCTCTGGGTGTGGAACGACCTGCTCGTCGCGCTGATCTTCTCCGGTGGGACCCAGGACGCCGCCCCGCTCACCCAGAGGCTCGCGGAGCTGACCGGTACCAGGGGCCAGGACTGGCAGCGGCTCACCGCGGCCGCGTTCGTGTCGCTCATCGTGCCGCTGATCGTGTTCTTCGGCCTGCAGCGCTACTTCGTGCGCGGACTGCTCGCCGGCTCCACGAAGGGCTGATCCCTCCCCCTGGCAAGGCCACCTGCCATCCCCGCGCGAAGCGTAGGCTCATCCAATGAGCGGAATGCGCGGGGGTGGTGGCGGCGGCCACGGCAGGATCAGCGGCGGCGACGTCGCGGCACAGAAGGCGGCGAACGCCCAGGCGCCGAAGGTGCCCGATCTGCTGAAGCGCATCGGCGCCCTGTTCGCGCCGCACCGGCGCCAGCTCACCATCACGATCATCCTCGTGCTGGTGAGTGCGGGGCTCAGCGTCGCCCCGCCGCTGCTGACCAAGCAGGCATTCGACCTCGGCCTCTTCCCCGAGGGCGGGCCGAATGTACCCGTTCTGGCGGAACTGGTCGGCATCATGGTGCTGATCTGGGTCGCGTCATCCGCTCTCGGCGTCTGGCAGACCTGGCTCACCGCCACCGTCGGCAACAAGGTGATGGGTTCGCTGCGCGTGCGGCTCTTCCAGCACCTGCAGGCCATGGAGCTCGCCTTCTTCACGCGCACCAAGACCGGCATCATCCAGTCGCGCCTGCAGAACGACGTCGGCGGCGTGGCCGGCGTGCTCAGCAACACCGTCTCGAGTGTGATCGGCAACACCGTCACGGTGATCGCGGCCTTCGTGAGCATGCTCGTGCTCAGCTGGCAGCTCACCGTGGTGGCCGTGATCCTGCTGCCGATCCTCGTGATCGCCCAGCGCCGTGTGGGACAGGTGCGTGCGCGCATCGCCACGAAGACGCAGGAGTCGCTGAGCGACATGACCGCCATCACGCAGGAGACGCTGAGCGTCTCCGGCATCCTGCTGGCGAAGAGCTTCAACCAGCAGGCCACCGAGACCGGCCGCTACGAGCGCGAGAACGAGAACCAGATCGGCCTGCAGGTGCGCCAGGCCATGAGCGGCCAGTGGTTCTTCGCCATGGTCGGCATCTTCCTCTCGGTGATCCCGGCCGTCGTCTACCTCGCCGCCGCCTGGCTGATCCTGCGCGACATCCCGGTGACCGCCGGCACGATCGTCGCCTTCACCACCGTGCAGGCGCGACTCACCTTCCCCCTCCTGGGACTCATGCGCGTCGCGCTCGACCTGCAGACCTCATCCGCTCTCTTCGCCCGCATCTTCGAATACCTCGACCTGAAGCCGTCGATCGTCGATGCAGCGGATGCGAGGGAGGTCTCCCCGCAGCAGCTCGGGCTCGTCGAGTTCGACGACGTCGTGTTCCGGTATCCCGACGCGCCCGCCGACTCGCCCGCCACGCTCGACGGGGTCTCGTTCCGCATCGAGCCCGGGCAGTTCGCGGCCTTCGTCGGCCCCTCCGGCGCGGGCAAGACCACGGTGTCGTACCTGATTCCCCGCCTGCACGACGTGACCAGCGGCGCCGTGCGCTTCGCCGGCGACGACGTGCGCGAGCTGCAGGAGCTCTCGCTGGTGAAGAACATCGGCATCGTGAGCCAGGAGACCTACCTGTTCCACGCCTCGATCGGCGACAACCTGCGCTACGCCAAGCCCGGGGCGAGCGACGCCGAGCTGGTCGCGGCGGCCACGGCGGCGAACATCCACCAGACGATCGTGTCGTTCCCCGACGGCTACGACACGCTGGTGGGGGAGCGCGGCTACCGGCTGAGCGGGGGCGAGAAGCAGCGGATCGCGATCGCGCGGGTGCTGCTGAAGGACCCGGCGGTGCTGATCCTCGACGAGGCCACGAGCGCCCTCGACTCCATCTCGGAGCGGGTCGTGCAGGACGCCCTCGACACCGCCTCGCGCGGCCGCACCACGATCGCGATCGCGCACCGGCTCTCGACGGTGGTGTCGGCCGACGTGATCTTCGTGGTGGTGGCCGGGCGCATCGCGGAGAGCGGCACGCATCACGAGCTGCTCGCTGCCAAGGGGAAGTACTACGAGCTCTACTTCGAGCAGGGCGACGCGGAGTAGCGGCGGCTGGCGGCCTCAGCGCGCCCGAGCGCCGCGTCACGAGCAGAGGGGCAATCTTCCGACCTCCCCGGCGGGTGCCGAGGTCGATTGCTTGCCCCACTGCTCTCGCCCAGGGAGGTGGGGCAATGTTCCGACCTTGCGGGCGGGTGCCGAGGTCGATTGCTTGCCCCCCTGCTCTCGCCCAGGGAGGTGGGGCAATGTTCCGACCTTGCGGGGTGCCGGGAAGAGCGGAAGTTTGCCCCTGTGGTCGGGGCGCGGGCGGGGCGCTACTGCCGCGCGGCGAGCAGCGTGCGCATGTAGGCGATCTCGCCGGTCTGGGAGTTGATGATCGACGTCGCGAGCGATCGCACCACGCGCTCGTCGCTGCGCTCGAGCACTGCCTCGGCCATCTCGACGCCGCCGAGGTGGTGGGCGATCATCAGGGTGAGGAAGAGCTTCTCGGCATCGACGCCTGTGAGCGATCGCAGCTCGTTGACCTGGTCGAGCGTCGCCATTCCGGGCATCACGCCGCCCGGCTCGTGGTCACTCGGCTCGGCGGTCGACATGCCCATGCCCTCGTGCGCATCGCCGCCGGTGATCGGCGGCCGCGACATCCACGTCATCGACGGCTCGGCCTCGGCCTGCGACAGATTCCAGGTAGCGAGCCAGGCGTACATCTGGCCCGACTGCTGCCCCTGCGAGGTGGCGATGTCGTAGGCGAGCAGGCGCAGGTCGGGGTCGGTGGAGCTGTCACGGATGATCAACGCCATCTCGACGGCCTGGTTGTGGTGCGTCTGCATGTCGCGGGCGAAACCGGCCTCGACGCTGGTCGTGGACGGAGCGGATGCGACAGGAGCCGAGAGACTCCCGGCCGCGAAGGCGCCGACGAGCAGGAGGACGCCGGCCAACGAGCCGGCGATCAGGAGTCTCGCCCGTCGGGGCTTCCTAGGAGACTCGTCCGGGGCCATCGAGGGCTCCGCTGCAGGACGCGCCCGCCTCGGGGAGGTCGGGGTTGCGCCAGAACTTGTCGACGAAGTCGCCGAGGCGGGTGTCGTCCACGCCGTCGAGCTGCACCTGGGCGCCCCAGGCGGAGGCCACGACCGGTGCGGGCAGGCCGGGGTACGGGGTCACGAGCACGTAGGTGCTGGGCAGGGCGTCGACGAGCTCGTCGACACCGTCCTGGTCGACGAGCTCGGGGTCGTAGGTCACCCAGACCGCTCCGTGCTCGAGCGAGTGCACCGCGTTCTCGTTCTGCTGCGGCTCGCTGTAGACGCCGCAGTTGAGCCAGGCGCCGAAGTGGTCGCCGCCGGCGGGCGGGTTCATGCCGTAGGCGGCCTCGTAGTCCATCGGGTTCGGGTCGACGTGGTTCGCGGTCAGGCCCGGGAACTCCTGCAGGTCGCCGATGGCGATGTCGTCGGGGTTCGGCTTCGGGGTGGCACTGGTGATCACGAAGACGAGCACCAGGCCGAGCACGGCGGCGGCGCCCAGGCTGCCGGCGGTGATGCCGATGATGCGGTTGCGCTTCTCCCTGGCCTGCTGCTTCTTCAGCACGGCCACCTTCTCCGCGCGCTTGGCTTCGCGCTGCTCCTTGACGGACGGATTGGCGGGATTGTTGCTGGCCATGAGGAATACCTGTCGTTCGTTAGCGGCAGTGGAAAAGGGCAACGGCAAAGCTTGTTGCTTCAATGATTATGCCCTGTAGAAGCTGGGAATCCCCGGCGGCTGCGCCATCCGCTCACCGGCCCGAGGCCTCGCGAGCGGCCGCTGCTAGATTGGCGGCACCATGAAGTACGCCAACTCAGTGCTCGACCTCGTCGGCAACACACCGCTCGTGCGCCTCAACTCGGTCACCGAGGGAATCGCCGCGACGGTGCTGGTGAAGGTGGAGTACCTCAACCCGGGCGGCTCGTCGAAGGACCGCATCGCCACCCGGATCATCGACGCGGCCGAGCGCGACGGACTGCTGCAGCCCGGCGGCACGATCGTCGAGCCGACCAGCGGCAACACCGGCATCGGGCTTGCCCTGGTGGCGCAGCAGCGCGGCTACCGCTGTGTATTCGTACTGCCAGACAAGGTGGGCGAGGACAAGCGCAGCGTGCTGCTCGCCTACGGCGCCGAGATCGTGGTCACGCCGACCGCCGTCGCACCCGAGAGCCCGGAGTCGTACTACAGCGTCTCCGACGCCCTGGTGCGCGAGATCCCGGGCGCCTTCAAGCCCAACCAGTACTCCAACCCGAACGGCCCGCTCAGCCACTACGAGACCACCGGTCCCGAGATCTGGCGCGACACCGACGGCGAGGTCACCCACTTCGTGGCGGGTGTCGGCACCGGCGGCACCATCAGCGGCGTCGGCCGCTACCTCAAGGAGGTCTCCGGGGGAGCGGTGCAGATCATCGGCGCCGACCCCGAGGGATCGGTCTACTCCGGCGGCACGGGCCGGCCGTACCTGGTCGAGGGCGTCGGCGAGGACTTCTGGCCCACCGCCTACGACCCGAGCGTGGTCGACGCGATCGTGGCCTCGAGCGACGCGGAGTCGTTCGAGTTCACGCGCCGCCTCGCGCGCGAGGAGGGTCTTCTCGTCGGCGGGTCCAGCGGACTGGCCGTGGCATCCGCTCTCAAGGTCGCGAAGGACCTCCCGGCGCACGCCGTGATGGTGATCCTGCTGCCGGACGGCGGGCGCGGCTACCTCGGCAAGATCTTCAACGAGAAGTGGATGCAGTCGTACGGCTTCACCCAGGTCTCGGACGAGAAGACGGTGGCCGACGTGATCAGCCGCAAGACCGGCGACATCCCCGACCTCGTGCACGTGCACCCGATCGACACGGTGCGCGACGCGGTCAAGATCATGGCCGAGTACGACATCTCGCAGCTCCCGGTGCTCACCGCCGAGCCGCCCGTGGTGATGGGCGAGGTCGTCGGCGCCGTCGACGAGCGCGCCCTGCTCGACGACATCTTCAACGGGAAGGCGCAGATGACCGACTCGATCGCGGAATTCATCGGCGCACCGCTCGGTTTGATCGGTATGCGCGAACCCGTGTCGGCCGCCCGGGCCGCGCTCGCCACGGCGGACGCACTGCTCGTGGTCTCCGACGGCAAACCCGTCGGAGTGCTCACCCGCCAGGACCTGCTCACCTTCCTCACCGCGTAGCCCCCTCACAGATAGAGATCCCCCCGTGTCAGACGACAAGTACGGCTTCAGCACTCGCGCCATCACCGCGGGCCAGCACTTCGATCCGACGACGGGCGCCGTGGTGCCCCCGGTGTACCTCACGTCGACGTTCGTGCAGGACGGCATCGGCAACTTCCGCGGCGGCTACGAGTACGCCCGCGGCGGCAACCCCACCCGCGACTCGCTGCAGGACCTGCTCGCCTCGCTCGAGGGCGGGCTCACGGCCTTCAGCTTCGCCTCCGGCCTGGCCGGCGAGGACGCCCTGCTGCGCGCGGTGCTCGCGCCCGGCGACCACATCGTGATGGGCAACGACGTCTACGGCGGAACCCATCGCCTCGTCAACCGCGTCTTCGTGCCGTGGGGTGTCTCGCTCTCGACCGTGGAGCTGACGAACCTCGACGCGGTGCGCGCGAGCATCCGCCCCGGCACCACCAAGGTGCTCTGGATCGAGACGCCCACCAACCCGCTGATGAAGATCAACGACATCGCCGCGCTCGCCGAGCTGGGGCACGAGTTCGGGATCCTCGTGGTGGTCGACAACACCTTCGCCTCGCCGTACCTGCAGCAGCCGATCTCGCTGGGAGCGGATGTGGTGGTGCACTCCACCACCAAGTACCTGGGCGGCCACTCCGACGTCGTGGGCGGAGCCGTCATCGTGAACGACGAGGAGCTGGCCGCCAAGGTCGGCTTCATGCAGTTCGGCGCGGGCGCCGTGTCCGGGCCGCTCGACGCCTGGCTCACGGTGCGCGGCATCAAGACGCTCGCGGTGAGACTGGACCGGCACTCCTCGAACGCGCAGTCCCTGGCGGAGACCCTCGCGGAGCATCCGCTCATCGAGCGCGTCTACTACCCGGGCCTGCCGTCCCACCCCGGCCACGAGCTGGCCGCGCGCCAGATGAAGGCCTTCGGCGGCATGATCTCCGTGGCGCTCGTCGGCGGGTCGGCCGCGGCCCGCGCCTTCGCCGAGTCGACGGAGCTGTTCCAGCTGGCGGAGTCGCTCGGCGGCGTCGAGTCGCTGATCGGCTACCCCTCCGAGATGACGCACGCCTCGGTGCGCGGCACAGAGCTCGAGGTGCCCGACAACGTGGTGCGCCTCTCGGTGGGCATCGAGGATCTCGACGATCTCACCGCCGACCTGCTCACGGCGCTCGACCGGGTCGCCGCCCTCTAATCGCGACGCCTGCCGAGAACGCAGGAGTTCTTCGCCGGAGGGCGGCGGAGAGCGGTGAAATGCGCCATTCGACGCAGAGTCTCCTGCGTTCTCGGGGGTGGAACGCGGGCGGAGCGCGGGCGGATGCGAGGTGGCCGGTGCGCCGAGAGTGCGTTAATTTCTTGACGGCAAGCGTTTGGTGCTGCACCCTACATATATGACAACGAGGTTAAGGTCCCGCAATCCGGGATCGCAGACGGCGCTGCGCCAGTCGAATCAGCAGCGCATCATCACCAGCCTCGTCTCCAGCGGCCCCTCCACGCAGGCCGAGATCTCCCGCCACACCGGCCTCTCGACCGCCACGGTCTCCAACATCGTCAAGGCGCTCGCCGAGCGCGGGATCGTGCGCACCTCGCCGATCACCAGCTCCGGCAGGCGCGCGCTCTCGGTCAGCCTCTCGGGCGAGAACGGCGCCGTCGCGGTGGGCATCGACTTCGGCCGCAGGCACGTGCGCATCATGCTGTCCGGGCTGGACTACCAGGTGATCGCCTCGCGGGCGGTCGAGCTGCCGCTCGGCCACAACGCCACCATCGCCCTGAACGCCGCGATCGAGCTGCTCGACGGCCTGCTCGCCGAGAGCAACGTGAGCCCGTCCCTGGTGCTCGGCATCGGCGTGGGCATCCCCGGCCCGATCGACCGGCGCAGCGAGACGGTGATCGAGGGGGCGATCCTCCCCGAGTGGGTGGGCATCACCCACGCCGAGATCGAGTCCCGGTTGAACTACCCCGTGTACATCGACAACGACGCGAACCTCGGCGCGCTCGCCGAGGTCACCTGGGGGCCGCACAACGGCGCCAGCAACCTCGTCTTCGTGAAGATCGGCACGGGCATCGGCGCGGGCCTGATCCTCAACGGCCTGCCCTTCGGCGGCAACATCGGCGTCACGGGCGAGATCGGCCACACGCCCGTGCACGACCACGGGCTGCTCTGCCGCTGCGGGAACCGCGGCTGCCTGGAGACGGTGGCGTCGACGACCGTGATGATCGAGCTGCTCAGCCGCACCAGCCCCTCGACGGTGACGACGAGCGACATCGTGCGCGAGGCGCTCGCCGGAGACCACGCCACGCTGCGGATCATCGAGGACGCCGGTCTCGCCGTCGGACGCTCGGTCGCGGGAATCGTCAATCTCGTGAACCCCGGGATCGTGGTGATCGGGGGACCCCTGGCCAGCCTCGGCGACCTGCTGCTCGACCCCATCCGCCGCGGTCTCGCGGTGTACGCGGTGCCGATGCTGAGCGACGCCACCGAACTCGTGATGTCGTCGCTCGGCGAACAGGCGGAGGCCCTCGGAGCCGCCGCCCTGGTGCTGCGCCAGGCGGGAATGCACGTCCCCGTGGCGTGAACGCCGTACAGCGCGACACACCGTTTCCTTATCGTTGCCAAACTCATGCGTTCACAGGTTGACGACAACGCGTGCGAGGGCTTAGTTTCTACAAGGACGTGAAACAAGCGAACGTCCGAGACAAGGAGGTCGCGCCGTGGATCAGGGTTCAGAGAAGTCCCCCACCATCCTGGAGATGCAGTCCATCACCAAGGAGTTCCCGGGAGTCAAGGCTCTCGACAAGGTGTCTCTGTCGGTCAAAGCCAGCGAGATCCACGCGATCTGCGGCGAGAACGGCGCTGGCAAGTCCACGCTGATGAAGGTCCTGTCGGGCGTCTACCCCTTCGGCACCTACGACGGCGACATCGTCTACCAGGGCGAGATCGTGCGCTTCAAGGACATCAAGGCCAGCGAGGCCGCCGGCATCGTCATCATCCACCAGGAACTCGCCCTCATCCCCGAGCTCTCGATCACCGAGAACATCTTCCTCGGCAACGAGCCGGGCCGCGGCGGCGTCATCGACTGGGTGCAGGCCCAGAGCCGCGCCATCGAGCTCCTCGCCCGCGTCGGACTCACCGACGACCCGGACACCCAGATCAAGAACATCGGCGTCGGCAAGCAGCAGCTGGTCGAGATCGCCAAGGCGCTCAACAAGAACGTCAAGCTGCTCATCCTCGACGAGCCGACCGCGGCGCTCAACGAGAACGACTCCCAGCACCTGCTCGACCTCATCCTCGGCCTCAAGGGCCGCGGCATCTCGTCGATCATCATCTCCCACAAGCTCAACGAGATCGAGCAGATCGCCGACGAGATCACCATCATCCGCGACGGCAAGTCGATCGAGACGCTGAACGTGAAGGCCGACGGCGTCGACGAGGACCGCATCATCCGCGGGATGGTCGGGCGCACCCTCGGCAACCGCTTCCCGGAACGCACCACCACCCCCGGCGAGATCTTCTTCGAGGTGCGCAACTGGAACGTGCAGCACCCGCTCACCGCGGAGCGCATGGTCGTCAAGAACTCCAGCTTCACCGTGCGCCGCGGCGAGGTTGTCGGCTTCGCAGGACTGATGGGCGCCGGCCGCACCGAGCTCGCGATGAGCGTCTTCGGCCGCTCCTACGGCAAGTTCATCTCCGGCGAGGTCTACAAGGACGGCCAGGAGATCAAGCTGCGCACCGTCACCGAGGCGATCAAGCACGGTCTCGCCTACGTGAGCGAAGACAGGAAGGCGCTCGGCCTGAACCTGCTCGACACGATCAAGCGCTCCATCGTCTCCGCCAAGCTCAAGAAGATCTCGCGCGGCGACGTGGTGAACAAGATCGAGGAGACGCAGATCTCCGAGGAGTACCGCAAGTCGCTGCGCATCAAGACCCCCACCGTCGAAGAGGGCGTCAGCAAGCTCTCCGGCGGAAACCAGCAGAAGGTGGTGCTGGCGAAGTGGATGTTCACCGACCCCGACCTGCTGATCCTCGACGAGCCCACACGCGGCATCGACGTGGGCGCGAAGGCCGAGATCTACGGGATCATCCGTGAACTGGCCGCGCAGGGCAAGGGGATCATCATGATCTCCTCCGAGCTCCCCGAGCTCCTCGGAGTCTCCGACAGGATCTACACGATCTTCGAAGGCACCATCACCAACGAACTCTCCGTCGCGCAAGCCGATCCCGAAACGCTGATGCGCAGTATGACCTCGACGACCAAGAAAGCAGCCGCCTGATGAGCGCCCCCGTAAACGAGACCAAGCCCGGCTTCGACATCCGTGACATCAAGAACCTCTTCGGCGGAGGAGGTTCGCTCAAGCAGTTCGGCATCCTCGGCGCCCTCATCGTCATCGTGCTGATCTTCCAGGTGTGGACCGGCGGCAAGACGCTCGAGCCCGGCAACCTGATCAACATCGTCCAGCAGTACTCCTACATCCTGATCCTCGCGATCGGCATGGTGATGGTGATCATCGCCGGCCACATCGACCTCTCGGTCGGCTCGGTCGCGGCGTTCACCGGAATCCTCGTCGCGAAGTCGATGACGGACTGGAGCTTCCCCTGGTGGGTCGCGATCATCTTCGGTCTGCTGATCGGTGCCGCGATCGGCGCCTGGCAGGGCTTCTGGGTCGCCTACGTGGGCGTGCCCGCGTTCATCGTGACGCTGGCCGGCATGCTCATCTGGCGCGGTGGCAACCAGTTCATCGGCGACTCGGCCACCGTGCCGGTTCCGAAGGACTTCGTGCAGATCGGTGCGGGCTACCTTCCCGAGATCGGCCCGGGCGCCACCAACGTCAACAACCTGACCATGCTTCTCGGCATCATCATCGCCCTCGTGGTGGTCTTCAACGAGATCCGTTCGCGCCGCACCCGCAAGATCATGGGCGCCGTGCAGGACGCACTCTGGGTCAGCGTGCTGCGCGCCACGATCCTCGTGGTGCTCATCCTGGTGATCGCGTTCCTGTTCGCCTCGGGCCGCCCCGGCACCAGCTACCCGATCTCGGGCATCATCCTCGGCGTTCTCGTACTCGGCTACTCCTTCCTCACGGGCAACACGATCTTCGGTCGCCACGTCTACGCGGTCGGCGGCAACAAGCACGCAGCCGAGCTCTCCGGCGTCAACTCGAAGCGCGTCAACTTCTTCGTGATGATGAACATGTCGGTTCTCGCCTCGCTCGCCGGCATGATCTTCGTGGCCCGCTCGCAGGCATCCGGTCCCTTCGACGGCACCGGCTGGGAGCTGGACGCCATCGCGGCCGTCTTCATCGGCGGCGCGGCCGTCGCCGGTGGAATCGGAACCGTCGCCGGCTCGATCATCGGTGGTCTGGTCATGGCGGTCCTGAGCAACGGTCTGCAGCTCAAGGGCATCGGCTCCGACCTGGTGCAGATCATCAAGGGCCTCGTGCTGCTGCTCGCCGTCGGCATCGACGTCTACAACAAGATGTCCGGCCGCCCGTCGTTGATCGGCCTCATGGGCCGCAACAACAAGAAGCCCGAGGGACCGTCCGTCGCGACGGATGCGCCCGCGGTCGTGCCGACCAACGCGGGAACCCCCGACTCGGCAACCCCCGTCGACCTCAACAAGTAGCGGTCGACGCACACTCTTCACCCACTGATGTTTCACCCGGAGAATCAGCTCCACCCGTTGCACCACTACCCACACAGAAAAAGAAAGTGATCCCAATGAAGAAGATCATTATTGCCTCGACCGCCCTCGCGGCAGTCGC
>Ga0247810_10000396_pt1 | contig 51816 bp, 50 predicted proteins | sample UWRJL119311C1_FD_179918 | JGI IMG/M metagenome (GOLD analysis project Ga0247810, IMG submission 179918) | Plant litter microbial communities from Arlington Agricultural Research Station in Wisconsin, United States - UWRJ-L119-311C-1 | ecosystem: Environmental > Terrestrial > Plant litter >...
TTGTGTGCCATGAGTTGTCAGCCCCTTAGTTGATGGAAGTGATCTTGATACGGGTCTGCTCCTGGCGGTGGCCCTGGCGCTTCTTGTATCCGGTCTTGTTCTTGAACTTCTGGATGACGATCTTCGGTCCGCGGAGGTCGTTCAGAACCTCAGCGACGACCTTGACGTCCGCAAGCGCTTTCGCGTCATGCGTGATCTTGTCGCCATCAACGAGCAGCACGGGGGCGAGCTCGACATTGCCGTCTTTGTCGGCCTGGATGCGGTCGAGAACGACAATCGTGCCGACCTCTACCTTTTCCTGCCGACCACCGGCGCGCACAACTGCGTAAACCACTTGGTAACCCTAACTTTCGGAAGCTTATGGCGATCATCGCGGCCTCAGGCCAGCGCACACCAAGGGCCAACACTAGTCGATATTCATAGCTGAGGTCAAACCGCAGCGAAACTGGCGTACGAACGCCGGTAATTGGAAATCGAACAGCGTGGCCGCTATTTGGTGATCAGCTTATCCGTCCGACGATGTTCGCGCCTCCCCGCGTCCGAGTGTCGCGAGATAAATTACAAGAATTCCCGCCAGAACGACCAGCGGGGTGTTCTGCACGAACTGCACGGCGGCGCTCTGCAGCGCGCTGGTCGCGGCGAAGACGAGCGAGTAGCCGTCGAGGCGCGGCATCGATCCCCCGAACCACGGCCCGGCGGAGGCCAGCACGGTGCCCGCGCCGTAGACGGTGAGCGCGAGGAACGACAGGAGTGCGCCGATGGCGGAGGCCGCGATGCAGCGGATGGCGAGCCTCACGACGCCCAGCGACGCCGAGAGCGGCACGATCAGCCAGATCGCGAGGAGGACGCCCAGGCCGAATGGCACGATCTGGCCGAGCAGCGAGTTCCAGAAGCCGAGGAACGGGGAGAACAGGGTCGGGAGGTCCCAGCCGCCGGTGGGCGATCCGACACCCCCGTACCCGAGGTAGCTGACCACCGAGAGAACCGTGGTCAGGAGCAGCTGGGCGACCAGCACCGCGGCGACTCCCCCGCCCACCCGGAGGGCGGGCCGCGCACGGTCCCTTGTCATTCGGTCGTTGAGTGGCTGCGTCATCGAAAGGCTCCCTCGTCTCACCGTCGCCTCAGCCTAGGACCGCCGCCCCGGCCCGTCGAGTGCTGCGTGCCGTGCGCACGGTTAGCCTTGCTGAATGACCGTGCTCATCGACCAGCCCATCTGGCCGGCGCACGACACCCTCTGGGCCCACCTCGTGAGCGACGCCTCCCTCGAGGAGCTGCACGCCTTCGCCGCCCGCGCCGGCATCCCGCGCCGCGGATTCGACGGGGACCACTACGACGTGCCGCTGCACAAGTACGACGAGCTGGTGTCGCTCGGCGCCCTGCCCGTCACCGTGCGCCAGATGGTCACGCGGCTGCGCGACAGCGGCCTGCGCATCACGCAAAAGCAGAAACGCGGGCTGTAGCCGCCTCCGGCGTCGGCGGTGTGACGCAGACTGGGAGCATGACCGGTCGTTTTGTGGTGACAACGGACACGAGCGAACTCGTGGCCATGCTGGATATCGATCACGAGGCGGAGAACCTGCCGGGCGCCTCGTACAACGTGGCTCCGGGCGACCGGGTCGCCGTGCTGATCGACGCGATCAACAAGAACGCCGCCGTCGCCGAGTACGACCCGGAGAATCCCGGCGTGCTGCGCCGTCTCGAGTCCGCGAGCTGGGGGCTGGTTCCCGGGGGTGCCCCGAACGCGGCCGTCGGGGCGAAGCTGTTCAACGCCCCGGTCGAGGAGCTGCTGCAGAACCCGGCCTTCGCGCCGGCCGCCGCAACCCGGCGTGCGGCGATCCCGGCGACCGGCTACTACGTCTGGCACAAGGGCGCCGACGGCAGCTCGTCCGCCCAGTTCGTGCACTCCCCCGACGGTGAGCCGCTGCTGCTCGCCGCGCTCTACGAGTGGTGGAAGAACCCCGCGCTTGCCGCCGACGACCCCGCCCGCTGGCTGCTCTCCACGACCGTGCTCACCTGCGCCTCCGCCGGCCCGCTCGCGCTGATCCACGAGCGCATGCCCGTGCTGCTGGAGCCCGGCCTGCTCGAGGACTGGCTCGATCCCCGCACCCCGGGAAGTGCCGAACTCCTCGAGGCGGTGGCGGATGCCGCGCGCGACCTGGCGGAAGACGTGGAGTTCTACGAGATCAGCAAAAACGTCGCGAACGCGAAGCTCAACTCCGAAGCGCTGATCCAGCCGCTCTAGTCAGCGGGTCACCACTGCACCGCGAAGCCCGCGACGCTCTTGACGACCGTGCCGGTGGCGATCTCGATGAAGACGGTCGTCACATCCGTCGACTGCGGGTCGACCGCGCGATCGTCGGAGACGCTCGTCGACACGTCGGGCACGATCTCGACCGCCACCAGCTGGTCGTTGGGCGAGACCGAGAAGTCGCCGATGCTTCCGCGGTCGTCGACCGTGCGGTAGAGCAGCCGGGACTGCTCGCCGTCGTCGGCGACGAGGATGCTGACGAAACTGCTGTCCGCGTAGTCGACGAGCACCACCTGCTGCACGAGGTCGCTGCCGCGCATCAGCTGGAATCGGCCTGGATAGGGCACGACGTCCGCGATCGGCGACGGCGCGAATTCGGTGTCGTTGAGGTCGGTGATCGAGAGCGCGACCGGCCCGAAGGCGTTGCCCACGGCGAGCCGTGTGCCGTCGGTGGACACCGAGTCGAACTTCGTGAAGGTTCCGAGCGGCGTGACGACGCCGGCGACCGTGTCCACGAGCACGGCGCTGGAGTCCCTCGCGTACGCGACGAGCGACACCCCGCCGGGCACGAATGCCCACGACGAGACCTGCAGTGGCGCCCCGTCGAGGCCGGCGACGGGGACGACGGTGCGTCCCGCATCGAGGTCGAGGGTCATGAGCGTGGCGTCGAAGCCCCCGCCGCCGCCCGTCGCACTCGTGAACTCGAAGCCCAGGGTGGCAGCGCTGTCCGAGGCGTGCAACTGGTCGACGGTTCCGGGTTCGGGCAGCGGCAACGGCTCGATCCCCCCGTCGTCGAGGCTCACAAGGCTGAGCGCGCTTCCGCCGTCCGCTCGGTCGGTGGCCACCGCGACGGCGCCGGCGAGTACCGCGAAGCCCTGGATGCCCGGGGCCGAGTAGACGACGTCGCGCTCGTTCGAGGAGACGGTGGTGCGCACGATCTCGTCGCCCTGCTCGCCCCGGTCGAGGTAGTACAGCGGCGACGACCCCGTGGAGAAGGAGTAGCGCAGCGTCGCGCCCTGGTCGTTGTACCGGCTCGTGACGCCGCTCACCGTCACCTCGTAGTCGGCGTCGTAGTGCAGCGGCGCCCCGAACTGCACGGCGATGATCGCGCCGGAGACCGACACGGAGAAGTCGACGGCCGGGGTGATCGTCACGTCGTCGTCGTCCACGACCGCGAGCGGCTGGTTGGCGAAGAGCCGCAGCTGCTCCCCCGCCCGCACCACTGCCTGGCCGCTGTCGATCTGCGCGTTCGTGAGCTTGGGACCCTGCACGTAGCCGAGCACGGCGAAGAGCGCGCAGAGCAGCGCCAGCACCGTGACGGTGGCGACGAAGGCCCTCCGGAAGGGGCGGCGGCGCGGGCGCCTGCTCGCGGCGGACTCAGTAGAGATAGGGCTCTCCCGGCTGGTCGACCTTGGTCGCCTGCTCCGGCAGGAGCGCGATCGACTGCTCACTGGCCTGGCTCGGATTGCTGCCGAAGCCGCCGCTCACCCGCACCCAGTCGTCGATCCCGTACTTGTCGGACCATCCCGGCTCGTACACGGGCACACCCACCGGCTGGGCGTCGACCGCGCAGCAGGTGATGATGAAGCGCGACACGTAGTACATGTTCTCGGGGTCGTCGGGGTCCGCGCTCACGAAACCCACGACATCCGCCGGCTTGCCCGCATAGAAGGCGACGTCGCTGGTCTGCCGCAGCAGCGACGACCAGTCGACGACGGTGAACGTCGCGAAGGCCGCGTCGGAGGTGGCGGATGCGGCGGCCACCGACTGGGTCTCCTGACCGAGGCCGGTGCCGTTGATCTCGCGCTGGGCGAGCGTCGCGCTCGTGAGGGTGGCGGGCGGCACGACTATCAGACCGGCAGCGATCACCACCGAGAGCGTCGCGGCCGCGAGCGAGATGCCGTTCTGCAGCCTCGAGGGCTGCGCGTCTGCGTCGTGCGGCTCGCGCAGGAATGCGCTCGCGGCCACGAAGACCAGTGCGACCACGGCCATGATCACCGTGAACAGCACGTAGCGGGGGTGGATGTAGAGGATCAGCTGGTTGGTGACGGCGAGCCAGACGGTGGCGACTACAACGACGCTCATCAGGGCGACGCCGCGCCAGCGCTGCACGAAGCGGAGGAGGTCAGGCGACATAGTTCACAATCAATCCGATCAGGGCGCTGAGGAGCGCGACGACGACGGTGAGCTGCACCAGGGTTCTCACCGAGAAGGTGGTGCGCAGCAGGGCGAGCATCTTGATGTCGATGATCGGCCCGAAGACGAGGAAGCTCACGATGGAGCCGGGCATGAAGGTGGAGGCGAAGGGCAGGATGAAGAAGGCGTCCACGTTCGAGCAGACCGAGATCACGAAGGCCAGCAGCATCATCGCGAGGATCGACCAGAGCGGGTTGCTGCCGAGCGCGACCAGCACGGAGCGCGGCACGAGCGACTGGATCGCCCCGGCGGCGACCGCTCCGATGAAGAGCGCGGGCAGGATGACGCTCGACTCGCGGCGGAACAGCGCGACGCTCTGCTGCCAGCGGGAGATGCCGTGGTCGTGGGCGTCGGGCACGCGGCACTCGCGCGCGAACTTCGCGGTGAGGAGGGAGTCCTGGTCGTGGTGGCGGCTGAACAGCCAGCCGATCAGGTTGGCGATCACGAAGCCGCCCACGATGCGGCCGACGAGGATTCCGCCGTCCCAGCCGAAGGCCTGGTGCGTGGTGATGATCGTGATCGGGTTGATGATGGGCGCGGCGAGCAAGAAGGTCATCGACTCGGAGACGGTGAAGCCCTTGACCATGAGCCCGCGCGCCAGCGGCACGTTGCCGCACTCGCATACCGGCAGGAACACGCCGATGAACGAGATGCACGCGCGGCGGAGGAACGGGTTGCGGGGCAGCACGCGCATGATCCAGGTGTCGGGCACCCACACCTGCACGGCGATGGAGAGCACGATGCCGAGGATCACGAAGGGCATCGACTCCACGATCACGCTGATGCTCAGCGTGAGGAAGTCCTGCGCCCGGTCGGGCAGCGCGAGGCCGGGGTTGTCCGCGGTGACCGCCCGCACGATGAACAGGGCACCGATGCCGAGGAGCCCCACGGCCAGCCAGGTGAACTGGCGTCGCCGCGTCCGCGCGGCGAGCGGATGGTCGTGGCCGGGATCCGTCTGCGATACGTGACGGTGGTCGTCGAGCTGGCTTGTCACTCGGGAAGCCTAACCAATCGAGGCTGGAAGGCCGGGGTGCCCCTCCCGCGACGGCGCGAATCCGTCACGGGAGGAACGGGTGGGGACTACTCGATGGTGCTCTCGACCTCGACCTCTTGGCGGGTGTCGTGGTTGAGGTCGCCGGCCTCGTCGGACTCGGTGAGGGTGGCGGCGAAGGTGATCGGCGAGCCCGCCTGGTACTTGAAGTTCTCACCGAAGGAGAAGGACTCCCCGGCAGCCAGGATGAACGGGGCCTCGCCGGTGTTCGGAGCGATGGCGCTGGTGTTGATCTCCATCTTGGCGTCGAGGTCGCGGTCGACGACGCTGTCCATGCCCTGGAGGTAGGGCCAGTCGGCGTAGCGCGCGGTCACGTCGACGAGGTTGTAGCTGAGCGGGATGTCGGTGTCGCTGGTGTTCGTGACGACGTAGTTGACATAGACGATCTCGTCGCCGACGGCCAGGATCGGCTCGTTGGTCTCGGGGTCGGCGAACTGGCCGCTCTTCGTTGCGATGTCGGTGCCCACCTGGTAGATGTCGACCGTGAAGTTGGTGCCCTCGATGGTGGTGAGGAGGTCGCCCGGGTTGGTGACGGGGGTCGCCCACGCCGGCGAGACGAAGTCGCCCGAGGCGGCCTCGGTGGTCTCCGTCGGCTCCGGGCTGGACTCGGAGGCGCTGGGCTTGGACTCGGTCTTGACGACCTCGTCGGAGGAGCAGGCCACCAGGCCGGTCGTGAGGACGATCGCGGCGCAGAACGGGAGGATGGTGCGTGAGAACTTCAAGGAATGATCACCGAATTCATGAGATGACGGGCAGTGGGCCGATCGGCCCCGACTGCACACGGGACGCGGATTCGCTCCTCATGATGAAAATAATTCTATACAGCTTAACGAGAAATCCCCGGGAATCGAGGTCACGATGTGACTACGACTCCCGGGGATCGACGCGTGCTGTGTCTAGTCCTCGATCACCGGGGCGCTGACCACGGCTCCGGCGCTTCCGGCACGGCGCGAGGTGCGCGAGCGGCCCTGTCCGGGCTGCTTGGGCTCGGGGAGTGCCTCGAGCACGGAGTCGAGGATCTGCTCGGCATCACGGTTGTTCATACGGCGTCCGGCGCGGGGCGCCTTCGACACGGGAATGTCGAGGATGTCGACCGTCTCGGTCGTGGTCGCGGCGGGTGCCACGACCGGGGCCTCCTGCTGGGGGGCGACCGGGGCCTCGGCCCTGGGCGCCTGCTGGCGTCCGTTGCCGCGACGCGAGTTGGACGCGCGCTCGGGCTGCTGCACCTTCTGCGTGGCCTGGCGCTCGGTCGGCTCCTTGACCACGCGCTGCGTGGCCTGGCGCTCGCGGGGCTGGCGTGCCTCGATCTTGCCCTGCACCGGCTGGCGCGACATCAGGGGCTGCTCGCCGGCGGCATCGGAGACGGGCGCGTCGGGTGCCGACTCGGTGCTCGCCGCGGCGTTCTGCTCGGCGCGCTGCTCGGGCTTCTGCTCGTCCCGCTTCTGCGAACCGCGGCGGTTCGAGCGCGGCGCCGTCTCGGGCGTCTCGGCGGGAGCGGAAGCGGCCACGGGAGCGGCGCTGGCCGGCGCGTCGACCGCGGCCGGCGCATCCGCCTTGGGCTGCTCCTGCTGAGCGGCCACCGTGCGGGCGGCGATCTGGGCGAGCGCGTTGCGGGCGTCGTCGGTGATCGCGTGGGTGCCGGTGCTCGGCGCCTTGGGAGCGCTGGCGACCTGGGGCTGCTGCTGGGTGCCGGTGTTCTGGCCTCCGTTGCCGTTCGACGAACCGTTGCCGGTGGAGGAGCCGTTCGACGAGCCGTTGCCCTTCCCGCCGCGTCCGCGACGGCTGCCGGCGATCTCGGGCTGGGGCGCCTGCTGGATGCGGTGCTTGGTCACGGGGTCGTGGTGCACGATCACTCCGCGGCCGGCGCACTGCTCGCAGGGCTCGCTGAAGGTCTCGAGCAGGCCGAGGCCCAGCTTCTTGCGGGTCATCTGCACGAGTCCGAGCGAGGTGACCTCGGCGACCTGGTGCTTGGTGCGGTCGCGGCTCAGGCACTCGACGAGTCGGCGCAGCACGAGGTCGCGGTTGGACTCGAGCACCATGTCGATGAAGTCGACCACGATGATGCCGCCGATGTCGCGCAGGCGGAGCTGGCGCACGATCTCCTCGGCCGCTTCGAGGTTGTTCTTGGTGACGGTCTCCTCGAGGTTTCCGCCGGAACCGACGAACTTTCCCGTGTTGACGTCGACCACGGTCATGGCCTCGGTGCGGTCGATGACGAGCGAGCCGCCGGAGGGCAGCCAGACCTTGCGGTCGAGGGCCTTCTCGATCTGCTCGTTGACGCGGTAGACGTCGAAGGGGTCGTTGGTGCCCTCGAAGCGCTCGACGCGGTCGATGAGGTCGGGTGCGACGCCGTTGAGGTAGCTCTGGATGATCTCCTGAGCGTCGTCGCCGTCGATGACCAGCTTGTGGAAGTCCTCGTTGAAGACGTCGCGGATGATCTTGACCAGCAGGTCGGGCTCGGAGTGCAGCAGTGCGGGAGCGTTGGCCGTCTCGATGAGGCGGCTGATCTCCGCCCACTGGCTGGTGAGGCGGCTGACGTCGAGCGTGAGCTGCTCCTCGGTGGCGCCCTCGGCCGCCGTGCGCACGATGACGCCGACGTTCTCGGGGAGGACCTCCTTGAGGATCTTCTTCAGGCGGGCGCGCTCGGTGTCGGGCAGCTTGCGGCTGATCCCGCTCATCGAGCCGTTGGGCACGTAGACGAGGTAGCGGCCGGGCAGCGAGACCTGGCTGGTGAGGCGGGCGCCCTTGTGGCCGATCGGGTCCTTCGTGACCTGCACGAGAACCTTGTCTCCGGGCTTGAGCGCGAGCTCGATCCGGCGCGCCTGGTGGGCGTTGCCGCTCTCGGCGTTCGCCGCGTCCCAGTCGACCTCTCCGGAGTAGAGCACGGCGTTGCGGCCGCGTCCGATGTCGACGAAGGCCGCCTCCATGCTCGGCAGCACGTTCTGCACACGACCGAGGTAGACGTTGCCGATGAGCGACATGTCCTGGCTCTTGGCCACATAGTGCTCGACGAGCACGCCGTCCTCGAGGACGGCGATCTGGATGCGCCCGAACTTGGAGCGCACGACCATCACGCGGTCGACGCTCTCGCGGCGGGCGAGGAACTCGCTCTCGGTGATCACGGGGCGACGACGGCCGGCATCACGGCCGTCGCGGCGGCGCTGCTTCTTGGCCTCGAGGCGGGTCGAGCCCTTGACGCGGGTCGGCTCGTTGCTGAGCACGGGCTCCGGACGGGGCTGGCGTACGCGCACGACGGTGCCGGGCGCGTCGTCTCCGTCGCGGGCCTCCTCGCCGGGACGGCGGCGCGAGCGACGGCGAACGGTGCCCGACTCGTCTCCGAGGTCGTCTGCACGGTCGGCAGCCTCCTCGGCCCCGCGGGTCTGCCGCGGTGCACGAGCGGGGGCGCGCTCCGGAAGCGGCTCGATGACGGGCGGCGCCTGGAAGAGCGGCGACAGGCTGGCACGCTTCGGGGCGGCGGGAGCCGCTGCCCCGTCGTCATCCGCTACCGGTGTCTCGACGGGCGCCTTGCGGGTACGGGTTCTCGCGGCGGCCTTCACGACCACCTCGTCGACGATGATGTCGTCGATCTCGGTGACGGCGGGCTCGACCGGCGTCTCGACCGGGGTGCTCTGCGCGACGGGCGCTGCGGCCGGGGTCTCGACGGGCGCGGCCGCAACCGGTGCCTCGATCGGCGTCGCGGCGGGCGGGGCTACCGCTGCCTTGCGGCTGCCGAACAGTCCCTTGCGTCTTTTCGGTTCGATGTTCTCTTTGTCATTCACCACGGCGGGTGTACTCCTTGGCCCTCGTGGGGAACCGCGCCCCCACCGGGTACTCTCTCGTTCGCGTAAAACGCCTCAGCGATTACGCTGCAAATTCTTCAGGTCTACATCCGGCATGTCGTGACTCCTGCCACCGTCTGCTCTGGATGCTGTGCTCGTGCACCGGCTGTCACCGCGGTGCGTTCGGAACTCGCTATCCGACTGGTCTGTATGACGCTGGCCCGGATTGTCGCCCGGTAAGCCTTCTTTGGCGCCAGATTCGAGCGCGGCTCGGCTGGCTATCTCCGATTATCGCACGCATTCCCAGTAACGTGCGATTCGACGCGTGCCATAATCCGAGGGTGCCAGAGACCCAGCCGACCACGCGCCCGATCGCCCTCGCAGTTTTCCTGATCGTGGCGGGCGTCATCGGCTGGATCGCGGCCTTCGTGCTCACGATCGAGAAGTTCAAGACGCTGACCCACCCGGAGGAGGCGCTCAGCTGCGATTTCAGCGTGCTGGTGCAGTGCGGCAAGAACCTCGAGTCGTGGCAGGGGTCGCTCTTCGGGTTCCCCAACCCGGTCATCGGGCTCGCGGCCTGGATCGCGCCCATCGTGGTGGGGGTCGCCCTGCTCTCCGGCGCCCACTTCGCGCGCTGGTTCTGGGCGCTGTTCACCCTGGGTGCCGTCGCGGCGCTCGCCTTCGTGATCTGGCTGATCGGCCAGAGCATCTTCGTGCTCGGAACGCTCTGCCCGTGGTGCATGGTCACCTGGTCGGTCACCATCCCGCTGTTCTGGGCTCTCACGCTCTACAGCCTCAAGTCCGGCTCCATCCCGCTCCCCGACGGCGGCCGTCGCGTCGCAGCGGCTCTCTACGGCTGGCTCCCGGCGATCACGGTGGGCAGCTACCTGGTCGTGGCCGTGATCGCGCAGCTGCAGCTCGACGTGATCGGCAACGTGCTCTAGACGCTCCCCGCCGTCTCCCAGCTGGCGCATAGCGAACGGGGGCATCCTGTGCTGGGCGCGACTGGGCGCCGGCGAGAGGAATCGATGAGCAACACCGGAGACATCGGCAAGAAGGCCCGACGAGAGCACGCGCGGGAGATCGCCCGCCAGGAGCGCGAGGCGGCCAAGCGCAGGCAGAAGCGCAACCGGCTCTTCCTGCAGGGCGGTATCGTCGTCGCCGTGCTGGCGGTCGTGGCCGTCATCGTGGTGGTCGTCGCCTCGTCGACCTCCGTCTCCTCGGTGAGTCCCAAGAACATGGCGAGCGACGGCATCCTCTTCACCGGCGACGGGAGCACCGTCGCACCGGTAAAGACCGCGGCGCTCGAGCCCGGCGAGGATCCCGTCGCCACCGATTCCACCGACGCCGCCGTCAGCATCGTCACCTACATCGACTACGCCTGCCCGATCTGCCAGAGCTTCGAGGCCGCGAACGCCGAGCAGATCACCGGCTGGGTCGCCCAGGGCGCCGCCACCCTCGAGATCCACCCGATCTCGATCCTCGACCGTGTCTCGCTGGGCACCAAGTACTCCTCGCGCGCCGCGAACGCCGCGGTCTGCGTCGCCAACTACGAGCCCGACCAGTACATGGCGGTGAACGACGCGCTGTTCGCGGGGCAGCCCGAGGAGAACACCAGCGGACTGGACACCGCCGCGTTGAAGACACTGGTAGCGGATGCCGGTGCCGACAGCGACGAGGTCGCCTCCTGCATCAGCGACAAGACCTTCGCGGACTGGGTGACGACCGCGACCGACCGCGTGACCGACGGCGAGCTCGCCAGCGACACGGTGACCGAGTTCGTCGGAACGCCGACCGTTCTCGTCAACGGCGAGCTCTACCAGGGCTCGATCACCGACGCGGAGGCCTTCGCGTCCTTCGTGGCCGAGGTCGCCGCGGCGTAGGTCTCGACGGGCACGACGAAGCCCCGCACGGTTCTCCGTGCGGGGCTTCGTCGATGCGGGAGCGCTAGAACCAGAGGGCGAGCTCGCGCTGCGCCGACTCGACCGAGTCGCTGCCGTGCACGAGGTTCTGCTGCACCTTCAGGCCCCAGTCGCGGCCGAGGTCGCCACGGATGGTCCCGGGGGCCGCTGTGGTGGGGTTGGTGGTTCCGGCGAGGGAGCGGAAGCCCTCGATCACCGAGTTGCCCGCGACACGGATGGCGACGATGGGGCCGCTCTCCATGAACTCGACCAGCGGCAGGTAGAAGGGCTTGCCCTCGTGCTCCGCGTAGTGCGCGGCGAGCAGCTCGCGGCTGGCCTCCACGAACTTGATGTCGACGAGCTGGTAGCCCTTCGCCTCGATGCGGCGCAGGATCTCGCCGGTCAGGTTGCGGGCGACGCCATCCGGCTTGACGAGTACGAGTGTTTCTTCGACGCTCATGAGTCTTCTCCTGGGTTGGGGGTGGGGTTCTGTGCCGCGTATGCGGCCTTCTGACGGTCGATGCTGCGGCCCTTGACGAAACAGTAGATCCAGATCGCCAGGAAGCACGCCGCGATGAAGTACATGAGGGGGATGAGAACGCCGGTCGCGAGCAGCGCCGCCTGCAGCGCCCACCCGATCCAGACGCCCCACGGGTACATGAGCAGGCGCCCGGCGACGAGCAGCGCGACGATCAGTGCGGCCCCTCCCCCGAAGGCGAGCGGCGCCTCGAGCGCGCGCAGCCCGAAGGCGGTGAGCGTCACGAAGAACACGAGCACCGCCTCGAGCCCGAGCACGATCGAGAGCAGCATCTCCGTGACGGAGCGCTGCCTGCGCGGACGCGGCGCGCGCGCCGCAGGTGCCGTGGTCATCGCTTCCATTTCTCGATGGCGGCGAGACGGATGGCGTCGCCGACGAGGGTGATCGAGCCGGTCACGAGCACAGCGCGCTTCTCGCTCTCGCCCGCCCACGCGCGCGCCGCCTCGAGGGCGGTCTCCGGCGACTCGTCGACGTAGACCTCCTCGGTGTGCTCGCGCACGATGTAGGCGAGGTCGTCGGCGTCGATGGCGCGGTCCGACTCCGACTGGGTCACGTAGAAGCGGGTCGCGACGGGGGCGAGCGCCGCGACGATGCCGTCGGCGTCCTTGTCCTCCAGCACGCCGATCACCACGGCGACCTCCTCGAAGGTGAAGTAGCTCCCGATCGCCGAGGCGAGAGCGGATGCGCCGTGCGGGTTGTGCGCGGCGTCCACGAGAACGGTCGGCTCGGTCCCGACGATCTGCAGTCGTCCGGGCGAGGTGGCCTCGGCGAGTCCCTCGGCGAGCACGTCGGGCACCAGCGGAGTGGAGCCGCCACCGAGGAAGGACTCCACGGCCGCGATCGCGAGCGTGGCGTTCTGCGCCTGGTGGTCGCCGAACATCGGCAGGAAGAGGTCGGGGTAGCTGGCCGCGAGTCCCTTGACCGAGATCACCTGGCCGCCGACCGCGACGGTCGTCGACTCGAGGGCGAAGGCGTCGCCCTGCACCGAGAGGGTTGACTCGGTGAGCTCGGCGGCTCTCGTCAGCTCGGCCAGCGCATCCGCTGTCTGGATTGCGGACACGACGTTGGCCACCGGCTTGATGATCCCCGACTTGGTGCGGGCGATCTCGGCCACCGTGTTGCCGAGGCGCTGGGTGTGGTCGAGCGCGATCGGGGTGAACACCGCGACCTGGCCGTCGGCGACGTTGGTGGAGTCCCACTCGCCGCCCATGCCCACCTCGATGACCGCCACGTCGACGGGGGCGTCGGCGAAGCTCGCGAAGGCGAGCACGGTGAGCGCCTCGAAGAAGGTGAGCTCCGCCTCGCCGGCCGAGGCCAGCTCGGCGTCGATCAGCAGCAGGTAGGGGCGGATGTCTGCCCAGTTCTCCACGAGCGCGCGGTTGCTGATGGGCGAGCCGTCGATGACGATGCGCTCGTTCACCCGGGTGAGGTGCGGGCTGGTGAGCAGTCCGGTCTTCAGCCCGTAGGCGCGCAGGATGCTCTCGGTGATGCGGCTCGTCGAGGTCTTGCCGTTGGTTCCCGCGATGTGGATCACCGGGTAGGCGCGGTGCGGGTCGCCGAGCAGTTCGACGGCGCGCCGGGTGGGCTCGAGCCGCGGCTGCGGGTTGCCCTCGCCGATGCGCGCGAGCAGCTCGGCGTAGACCTCGTCGGCGCCGCCCTGGTACTCGCTGTCGTTGTAGTCGTACGCCGAGTCGTCGTCGAGGTTGTCGCCCTCGTTGCCGTCCTTCATGAAGTGCGGCACGAGGGAGCTCTCGCCCTCGTCCTCCACCTCGGAGTCGGTCCCGTCGAACTCCGGACGGTCGTCCTCGGGGATCTCGTCGTCGTATCCCTGGTAGTCGTTGTCGCCGGGGTTGTCGTTCTTAGACATCTACGGATGCCGCCTTCCAGAGGTCGATGACCACTACGCCGCTGTTCGCGTACTGGCCGGGAGTGAGAACCGTGCGCTGCGCTCCGACCGGGGAGTCGGTGGCGGCCTCGGTGGCGGGGTCGGCGCTGAGCGACAGCACGAGCCCGGTCGCGAGGGTGTCCGCCGCGATCGTCGCCTCGTGCGCGGTGACCGCCGCGATGTCGTCTGCGGAGTCCGCGCGGATGGTCATGCCGATGCGGTCGCTCACGTCGAGCCCGGCCGCCTTGCGGGTGTCCTGCACCGCGCGGATGAGGTCGCGGGCGAGGCCCTCCGCCTCCAGCTCGGGCGTGGTCTCGGTGTCGAGGATCACGAAGCCCCCGTCGGCGAGGAAGGCGATCGCGCCCGTCTCGTCGGCCGACTGCAGCTCGAGCTCGAACTCGCCGGGGAGCAGCTCGACGCCGCCGACCACGACGGTCTCGCCGGTCTGCTGCCAGTCGCCCTCGCGGCTCGCCTTGATCACGGTCTGCACCTGCTTGCCGATGCGCGGGCCCGCGGCGCGGGAGTTCACGGTGAGCTTCTGCGAGATGCCGAAGCGGGCGAAACTGTTCTCCTCGAGGGCGCTGAAGACCACGTCCTTCACGTTGAGCTCCTGCAGCAGGATGCCGCCGAACTCGCCGAGGGCGGCCCCGTCGTCGCTCACGATGGTGAGCTTCGCGAGAGGCAGGCGCACGCGCAGGCTCTTCGACTTGCGCAGCGACAGGCCGGCGCTCGCGATCGCACGTACGCGGTCCATCACGGTGACGAGGGCGTCGTCCTGTGTGAAAGCGGATGCCTCCGGCCAGTCCTCGAGGTGCACGCTGCGGCCGTTCGTGAGGCCCCGCCAGATCTCGTCGCCGACGAGCGGGATGAGCGGCGCGGCGACCCGGGTCAGGGTCTCCAGCACGGTGAACAGGGTGTCGAAGGCGTCTGCGTCGCCGGCCCAGAAGCGGTCGCGGCTGCGGCGCACGTACCAGTTGGTGAGCACGTCGCCGAAGTCGCGCAGGCGCAGCGCGGCGGTCGGGCTGTCGAGCGCCTCGAGCTCGTCGGTGACGTCGAGGATCAGCTGGCGGGTCTTGGCCAGCAGGTAGCGGTCGAGCACGTTCGTCGAGTCGGTGCGCCAGGTGGCCTCGTGGTCGGAGGCGTTGGCGTAGAGCGTGAAGAAGTAGTACGTGCTCCACAGCGGGAGCAGGAACTGCCGGGTGCTCTCGCGGATCGCCTCCTCGGTGACGACGAGGTTGCCGCCGCGGATGACGGACGACGACATCAGGAACCAGCGCATCGCATCCGCTCCGTCGCGGTCGAAGACCTCGGATACGTCGGGATAGTTGCGCAGGCTCTTCGACATCTTCTGCCCGTCGGAGCCGAGCACGATGCCGTGGCTGATCACGTTCTTGAACGCGGGGCGGTCGAAGAGCGCGGTCGAGAGGGTGTGCAGGGTGTAGAACCAGCCGCGGGTCTGGCCGATGTACTCGACGATGAAGTCCGCGGGGTTGTGGGCCTCGAAGAACTCCTGGTTCTCGAAGGGGTAGTGCACCTGGGCGAAGGGCATCGATCCCGAGTCGAACCAGACGTCGAGCACGTCCTCGATGCGGCGCATCGTGGAACGGCCGGTGGGGTCGTCGGGGTTCGGGCGGGTCAGCTCGTCGATGAAGGGGCGGTGCAGGTCGGGTTCGCCGTCCGCGTTCAGCGGGAGTCGGCCGAAGTCGGCCTGCAGCTCCGCGAGCGAGCCGTACACGTCGATGCGCGGGTACTCGGGGTCGTCGCTCTTCCAGATCGGGATGGGGCTGCCCCAGTAGCGGTTGCGCGAGATCGACCAGTCGCGGGCGTTGCCGATCCACTTGCCGAACTGGCCGTCCTTGACGTTGTCGGGCACCCAGTTGATCTCCTGGTTGAGCTCGCCCATGCGGTCGCGGAACTGCGGCACCCGCACGAACCAGCTCGAGACGGCCTTGTAGATCAGCGGGTTGCGGCAGCGCCAGCAGTGCGGGTAGCTGTGCTCGTAGCTGGCGACGCGCACCAGACGGCCCTCGGCGCGCAGCAGCTGCGTGAGCGGCTTGTTGGCGTCGAAGACCTGCAGGCCGGCGACCGGCTCGATGTTCGAGAGGAACTTGCCTCCGTCGTCGACGGAGATGATCACCGGGATGCCGGCAGCGGCGCAGACCAGCTGGTCGTCCTCGCCGTAGGCCGGCGCCTGGTGCACGATTCCGGTTCCCTCGCCCGTGGCGACATAGTCGGCCACCAGGATCTGCCAGGCGTTCTGTGTGCCGTACTCGTCCTCATCCGCATAGAAGTCCCAGAGGCGGTCGTACTTGACACCCTCGAGGTCCGCTCCGCGGACGGTGCGGCTGATCGCGGCGACCGCGTCGGCGGGCGTGGCGTAGCCGAGGTCCTTCGCGTAGGCGGCGACGGTGTCCGCCGCGAGCAGGTACTCGGCGACGCCCTCGGCCGCTCCGTCCCCGGCACCGAGCGGGCCGCTGGGGAGCACGGCGTAGTCGATCGCCGGCCCGACGGCGAGGGCGAGGTTGGTCGGCAGGGTCCACGGCGTGGTCGTCCAGGCCAGGGCGCGCACCGCCGTGAGGCCGAGCGCCTCCGCCTTCACGCCGTCGAGCGGGAAGGTGACGGTGACGGTCTGGTCCTGGCGCATCTTGTAGACGTCGTCGTCCATGCGCAGCTCGTGGTTCGACAGCGGTGTCTCGTCGTGCCAGCAGTAGGGCAGCACGCGGAAGCCCTCGTAGGCGAGGTTCTTCTCGTGCAGCTGCTTGAAGGCCCAGATGACGCTCTCCATAAAGGAGATGTCGAGCGTCTTGTAGTCGTTCTCGAAGTCGACCCAGCGCGCCTGGCGGGTGACGTACTGCTCCCACTCCCCCGTGTAGCGCAGCACTGACTCGCGTGCCTTCGCGTTGAAGGCCGCGATGCCCATGTCCTCGATCTGGTGCTTCTCGGTGATGCCGAGCTGCCGCATCGCCTCGAGCTCGGCGGGGAGGCCGTGGGTGTCCCAGCCGAAGCGGCGGTGCACCTGCTTGCCGCGCATCGTCTGGAATCGCGGGAAGAGGTCTTTGGCGTAGCCGGTGAGCAGGTGTCCGTAGTGCGGCAGGCCGTTGGCGAAGGGAGGTCCGTCGTAGAAGACCCACTCGTCGGCGCCCTCGCGGTTCTCGACGGAGGCGAGGAAGGTCTTGTCGGTCGCCCAGTAGGCGAGCATGCCCTCCTCGATCGAGGGGAAGTTCGGTGAGGCCGGAACGCCGACGGCGTCCGTGTTGCGGGGGTAGGGCATCTCTCTCCAGATCGGTCTGTCATCTGCTGAGGACGCCATCCGTCTGCACGGATCGCGCGGTACCACCCCGCTTGCCCCTCTCGGGGCCACTCGTTCTTTGGCTGTGACGGGCCAGACCCGGTCGGTTCTACTTCGGGCCCGAGGGCCCGTTCTTCCGACGACTCCCCGGTGATGGCCGGATCGATGCCTGTGCGCCCCATCCTACCGGCGAATCGCGGTCTCCGCCGAGGACCGGCGAGCCGGGGTGAGAGGGCGGTGAGAACTCTCTCATGCAGGGTGCAGCACGCGCGGATCGCGCCACACTGGAATATGCGCAAAGCCCTCGTCGCCTCCGCCGCCACGGCAGCCATGAGCGCCGTCGTCATCGCGTCGCTCACCGCCGGCGCGATCGCCATCGTCTCCACGAGCACCCCGGACGAGCACAGTGCCGAGGCTCGGGGTATCGACCCCATCGAGGTCACTCCGACCCCCGCCGAGCCGGTCTCGGCACCGGCGCCCGCCGGCCCCTCCGCCCCCGAGCAGCCCCAGGTCGTCGAGCCGCCCGCTCCTGTGCCGGTCGTCGCACCGGCGCCCGCGCCGGATCCCGCCCCCGCGCCCGCTCCGGCCACCCGAACCACGCCCGTCACCCGTGCGCCGGCGGCTCCCGCTCCGGCGGCCCCGGTGGCCGCGCCGGCCCCCGCGCCCGCCCCGGCCCCGGCTCCCGCGCCGGCGCCAGCGCCCGCCAAGCCGGTGGTGGTCGCCCCCGAGCCGCCGCACAACGTGGGCGACGACGACTGGCACGGCCCGAAGGACGGGCACGGCGGCTGGAACGACGACTGGGACGACGACTGGAACGACGGCCACCACGGCGGGGGCGGCGGCGACTGGGGCAGGGGCGGCTGGAAGGACGGCCACCACGGCGGCTGACCCGCGGACCGACTACCGCAGCCGGTAGCCCATGCCGCGCACTGTCTCGATGCGCTCCGCCCCGAACTTGGCCCGAAGGTAGCGCACGTAGACGTCGACCACGTTCGAGCCGGGGTCGAAGTCGAGCCCCCACACCTGGCTCAGCAGGTGCTCGCGGCTGAGCACCTCGTCGGGATGGCTGAGGAACTCCTCGGCGAGGGCGAACTCGCGCGCCGAGAGGTCGACCACGGTGCCGCTCACGGTCGCCCGTCGGGTGAGCGCGTCGAGCGTGAGGTCGCCGCGGCTGAGCGTCGTCGCGGTCTGCGCCGTGGCGTCGCGCAGTCGCAGCCGCACCCGCGCCAGCAGCTCGTCGAAACGGAACGGCTTCGGCATGTAGTCGTTCGCCCCGCCCTCGAGCCCCGCCACGGTGTCCTCCACCGAGGTGCGCGCCGTGAGCATGATCACCGGCAGCTGCTGATTCTGTGAGCGGATGCGCCTCAAGACCTCGAAGCCGTCGAGCCCGCGCAGGCCCACGTCGAGCAGCACCAGGTCGTGGCGACCGGCCCGCGCCATCTCGAGTGCGCCGTCGCCGTCGGCCACCACGGTGGTGCTGTACCCGGCCGCGCGCAGCCCCTTCTCGATGAAGAGGGAGATGCGGTCCTCGTCCTCGGCGATCAGAATGTTGTTCACGAGTGCGGAGTCCCTACGCTTTCCAGAGTGAGTTCGTCGTCGTCGTCGGCGTTGCCCCCGTCGTCGTCGGCGGCGAGGTCCTCGATGGGGATGACGATGCCGAACCGCGAGCCCTCGCTCGACGACTCCAGGCTCACCCGCCCGCCGTGGGCGGTGGCGATCGCCTGCACGATCGGCAGGCCGAGCCCGGAGCCGCGGATGCCCCGACCGGTGTCGGCGCGCCCGAAGCGCTCGAAGATGCGCTGCTCGGATCCCGGGGGTATCCCGCTGCCGCGGTCGGCCACCCAGAACTCGACCTCCTTGCCCCGGCCGGTGCTGCCCAGCCGGATGCGCGAGCCGTGCGGCGAGTACTTCGCCGCGTTGTCGACCAGCTGCAGCCAGGCCTGGGTGATGCGTCCGACGTCGAGTGGCGCGCTCACCTGCACGGCGGACTCCAGCACCCACTCGTGACCCGGGATTCCGCTGGCCTTCGCGAAGACCTCCTCGGTGAGGTCGCCGACGTCGGTCGCCGTGAGGGTCAGCGACATGCGCTGCGAGTCGGTGAGCGACTCGATGTCGTCGACCAGCCGGGCCATCCTGTCGAGTTCGTCGATCGCGAGCAGGCGGGTCGCCTCCACGTCGTCCACGTCCTCCGGATCCAGCAGCTCGAGATGCCCGCGCACGATCGTGATCGGTGTCGCCAGTTCGTGCCGCACGTCGTCGAGGAGTTGGCGCTGGCTCGTCATCGCGCCGTCGAGTCGGTCGAGCATTCCGTTGACCGTCTCGGTGAGGGAGGATATGTCGTCCCGCCCGACCACGGGTATCCGCTCTCCCCGGTCGCTCGCGGTGATGCGCGAGGCGGCGACGCGCAGGCGGCGCAGCGGGCGCAGCAGCCGGCCGGCCACGTACCAGCCGACCAGCCCGATCGCCACGAGAGTGCAGGCCGCCACGAGCGCGTAGGTCGTGAAGGCGTCGCGCAGTTCGCCGAGTTCCGCGTCGACGTCGACGGCCGCCACGTAGACCGCGGGGTACTTGTCCCCGTCGACGGCGATCGGCGTCGCGATGTAGCGCACGGTGGTTCCGGAGGTGTCCGCGGTGCCGATCTGCACGTCGCCGTCGGCGGTCTCGGCCACGACGCGCGCCACGAAGGCCGGGTCGTCCTCGAGGTGGAAGTCGATCGTGACGCCGGGGACCATGGTGGCCTGGCCTCCGACGATGCCGAGGGCGCTCTCGTTGCGGCCGGGGATGACGCGCGAGAGCACCGCCTCCAGCGCCTCGTCGGTGGAGGCGAAGGTGACCTCGTCGGGGGCCGTCTCCTCGGCGTCGGGAATCGAGACCGGGCCCGTGCTGATCGAGTCGGACTCGCCGGTGACCACGTAGCGGGCCGACTCGACGTGCGAGGTCAGCATCTCGTCGATGCCGACGAGGATGCGGTCGCGCTGCACGAGGAAGGCGGTCGCGCCCGCCACCACCATGCCGATGAAGGCCACCAGCAGGATCGAGGCGAGGATGCGCGAGCGCACAGACCAGCGGGGTTTGCGAGCCCAGCGCCGTCCATTGGCAGTCATCGGATCAGTATGGCCGCGGCCCTCCGCGCGCACTACCGTCTAGACACGCCATGAGAGCACTCTCACGCCCCCGCGCCCGCCGCTACTGAGCGGCAGGGCCACGCGAGCGCGGGGTGACGAGGAACGCGAGCGCGGCGGTCGGCAGCGCGAGCGCGCACCCGAGCAGCGCGCGGCGCCCCACCTCCAGGGCGCTGGTCGATGCGCCGTCGAGTTGCAGTCCGACCGAGGCCACGAGCGCGACGGTGCCGACCGCACCGACGATCAGGGGCACGAGCAGACCGGCCGCCACCAACGGCAGAGGCTGGACGCTGCTCGGGGAGTCGCCGCTCCGACGAGAACCAGCCGGCGACGCTGCGCGGGACCGTAGGCGGCCTGCCTCATGGAGCACCGTCATCCGCGGCCGGCGCCGGCGCGTCGCGTTCGACGAGACCGTTGAGGAGGGCGGCCGCGGTCGTCGCGTCGCCCACGGTGACGACCAGGGTGCGGCCGGAGCGCCGCTGCACCTCCAGCGCCTCGCCCGAGCGGAGGATCACCCCCGTGCGCCGGCCGGGCCCGCCCCGCAGGCCCCATCCGCCGTACTGCGCGAGCGCCGCGACCTGCACGACCCGGGCCTCGACGATCTCGCGGGTGGGTACGGAGAAACGCGGAAGCCCGAGTACCGAGCTCACCCGGAGGCCGGCTCCGGTGAGCCGCACCCGCCACCAGAACGACGCGGTCAGCACGAGCAGCATGAGCGCTGCGGTCGCGACCAGCCAGGCCAGGCCCGAGGAGGACCCGCCGGAGGTGACGACGCCGGCGATCGAGATCGCGTAGAGCACAACGATGCCGCCGCCGACTCCCCAGCCGACCGCCGCGCGGATGCCGGTCGACCGGGTGAAGAGCACCCGCTCGTCGGCGGCGAGTTCCATCGTGGGCGGGGCGTCGGGATCCTCGAGCGCCGTCGGCCGGGCGCGGGGCGCGAGGAGGGCGGCGGGAACGCCCAGCACGACGGCCGCGCCGACGCCGGCGAGCATCCAGGGGTTGAGCGAGGGCGCGTCCTGCGCGTTCTCGAGGCCGCGCTGGAGGGCGACCGACGCCGTGGTGCCGACGGCGAGCAGTGCGGCGAGCCCCACACTGACGCCGGTGAGCAGCCGCGGTCGGGCGCCGTTGTCGGCGAACAGCGCGGAGGCCGAGAGGACGACCGCGAACCCGGGCACGACGAGGCCGGGGATCGCGAGCAGTCCCCAGATCGAGCCGAAGCCGTCGGGTTGCCCGCCACCGTCCCAGTGGATCGCGAGCGGTTCCGGCAGCTGCGGGATCCAGGAGACCACGAGCGCCACTCCGACCGCGGCGATCACGACGGGCAGCACGCCCGCCAGCCAGATGATGCGCCGGCGTTCGGACGCGGTGAAGGTCGATGCGGCCATCAGTAGGCCTCTCTGATCAGGGCCGCGAGGGCGGCGGGCGACAGGTTCAGGCGCTTCGCGACGGCGACCAGCGCGGGCAGGGCTCCGGCGAAGTCGGCGTACTCGTGCGCCCGGTCGGTGACCACGGCGCCGCGGCCGCGGCGCAGGTCGACGAGGCCCTCGTCGCGCAGCAGCTGGTAGGCGTGCAGCACGGTGTGCACGTTGATCTCGAGGGTGGCGGCGAGGTCGCGCGCGGACGGCAGCCGCTCCCCCGGAGTCAGGGCGCCCCGCAGCACCTCGCCGCGCACGGCGGCGGCGAGCTGCTCGAACAGGGGCACGGGCGACCCGGGATCCACACGTATGAGCATGACTCCACTCTAGATGTTCTACTTGCGCTATAACAACCCGCCCCGCTCGTGGCCCCCCTTCGGAAATTCAGGACGCCCGCCTCCGGACCGGCCCGACGCGCCGCCCGGCTGCGCGCCCCGGCATCCGTTGTCCTGAATTTCCGAAAGGGAGGGGCATTATTGGGGGATGGCAAAGATCTCGTTCACCGTTGTGCTCGCCTTCTTCGCCAACCTGGTGGTGGCCCTCGGCAAGACGGTCGCGGCCGTCCTCACCGGCTCCGCGTCGGTGACCGCGGAGGCGGCGCACTCCTGGGCGGATGTCGGCAACGAGATCTTCCTGCTCGTCGCCGACCGCAGGGGGTCGGGCCGAGCCGACAAGCGGCATCCGCTCGGTCACGGCCGCGAGGCCTACTTCTGGTCGACGATCGCGGCCTTCGGACTGTTCATCGCCGGCGCCGGCGTCTCCATCACCCACGGTGTGCAGGGTCTGCTCGACCCCGAGCCCGCCACCGACTTCTGGATCGCCTACCTCGTGCTCGGCGGGTCGGTACTGCTCGAGGGCGCATCGTTCACGCAGGCCTTCCGGCAGTCGCGGGCCGGTGCGAGGGAGCGCGGCGTCTCGACCCTGCGCTACGTGCTCGACAGCTCGAACCCCACCCTGCGCGCGGTGTTCGCCGAGGACGCGGCCGCCCTGGTCGGCCTCGCCATCGCCTTCGCCGGGGTGTTCCTGCACGAGGTCACCGGCTCGCCCGTGTTCGACTCGATCGGGTCGATCCTGGTGGGCGTGCTGCTCGGCGTCGTGGCCCTGGTGCTCATCGACCGCAACCGCCGCTTCCTCGTCGGACAGGGCGCGAGCGAGGCGATGAACCGCACGGTGATCGACCTGATGCTCGCGCACGACGTCGTCGAGCGCGTCACCTACATCCACCTCGAGTACGTGGGGCCGGAGCGCGTGTTCCTCGTCGCGGCCGTCGACCTGCGCGGTGACGAGAACGAGACCCACGTCGCGGTCGCCCTGCGGCGCCTCGAACGGGAGCTCGAGGAGAACGATCACGTGGAGGAGGCGATCCTGACGCTCTCCACGCCGGAGGACGTCTCCCTCTAGGGCGGGGCGGCGCTGGACCCTAGGCCGCGAAGCGGTCGGTCGCCTCGATCAGCGCCGACAGGATTCCGGGCTCGTCGAAGGAGTGGCCGGCATCGGGCACCATCACGAACTCGGCCTCCGGAAGCGCGTTGGAGAGCTCCCAGGCGGTCACCGGCGGGGTGCAGATGTCGTAGCGGCCCTGCACGATCACCGTCGGGATGCCCGCGAGCAGGGGCGCGTTCGCGATCAGCTGCCCCTCGGCCATCCACCCCCGGTTCACGAAGTAGTGGTTCTCGATGCGCGCGAAGGCGAGCGCGAAGTGCGGGTCGGTGAAGGTGTCGACGAGCTCGGGATTCGGCAGCAGGGTGATGGCGCTCGACTCCCAGGTCGACCAGGCGACCGCGGCCGGCAGGTGCACCGCGGGGTCGGGGTCGTTGAGCAGTCGGTGGTAGGCCGCGATGTAGCCGTCGCCGTCGCCCGGAGCCACCTGCGCGGCGTACTGCTCCCACACCTCGGGGAAGATCGATCCGGCCGGGCCCTCGTAGAACCAATCGAGCTCGCTCTGGCGCAGCGTGAAGATGCCGCGCAGCACGAGCTCGGTCACCCGGCCGGGATGCGTCTGCGCGTAGGCGAGGGCGAGGGTCGAGCCCCAGGATCCGCCGAAGACCTGCCAGGCCTCGATGCCGAGCTCCTCGCGCAGCACCTCGAGGTCGGCGACGAGGTGCCAGGTGGTGTTCACCGCGAAGTCGTAGTGCGGGTCGCTCGCGTGCGGCCGGCTCCTGCCCGCTCCGCGCTGGTCGAAGAGGATGATGCGGTACTTCTCCGGGTCGAAGGCGCGGCGGTGCCGCGGCCCGGTCTCGCCGCCCGGCCCGCCGTGCAGGAAGACGACCGGCTTGCCCTGCGGGTTGCCCGAGGCCTCCCAGTAGATGGACTGCCCGTCGCCGACCGGGAGCATCCCGGTCTCGTAGGGCTCGATCTCGGGATAGTAGCTGCGCATCCGCCCAGCCTAGGGGGCGGCTCAGTAGGTGTTGCCCCGCGCCACGGACTCGAGCGCCGCGGTGATGCCCGGGAAGATCACATCGACGCTCTCCGCGACGTAGCCGCTGAGCGGCGAGCGCCCGATGCCCGCGCGGGCCCAGGTGATCCAGGCGGCGGAGACCGCTCCGGCGAGCGCATTCGCGGCGGTCCGTACCAGCAGGTCGTCGCGGTGCCGTGCACTGCGCTCCGCCAGGAAGGACGCGTAGACGCGGGCCTGCTCCGCGACGCGGGTGAGTCCCGACGCGACGATCTCGTCGGCCGCACCCATGACATCCGCCTGGGTGAGGGCGAGGGGCACCCGCTGCTCGTCGAAGTCGCCGGCGACGTCGAGAACGACCGCGCGCAGCGACGCGAGCGATCCGCTGGTGGCGGCCTCGGCACATCCGCTGCGCAGCGAGTCGATCGCGCGGTCGACCTCGAACCAGAGCAGGTCGCTCTTGGCCCCGAAGTAGTTGAAGAAGGTGGCGCGGCTCACGCCCGCGCGGGTGGTGATCTGGTCGATCGTGGTCTTCGCGTAGGTGTTCTCGATGAACAGCTCGGCGGCCGCGTCCTCGATGAGTTGACGGGACGAGACCCGGGGTCGCCCGACTCCAGTTGCCTGCACGTTCGCTCCCGCCGTGATTCAATAGTGTACTGAGTCTAATAATCATCGTCCCGCTCGATACCAGCCCGAGAAAGAACGTCGTGAACCGCACTTTACCCTCGATCCTTGCCGCCGCGTCTGTGATTCTGCTCGCGAGCGGATGCGCCGCGCCCGCCGCCGAGAACAGCGCGCCCGTGTCGGGCGGCACGCTGGTGTACGCCAGTGGCGACGCCGAGCCCACCTGCCTTGACCCGCACGTGGGCGGCAACTACCCGCAGGCGCTGGTCTCCTCGCAGTACCTCGAGTCGCTCGTCTCCAAGAACAGCGACGGCGAGATCATCCCCTGGCTCGCCAGCGAATGGGAGGAGGCCGACGACGGCCTCAGCTGGACCTTCACCCTCCAGGACGGCGTGACCTTCACCGACGGCACCCCGCTCACCTCGGAGGCGGTCGCCGCGAACATCGCCCACCTCAAGGACCCGGAGACGAAGTCGTCGACCGGGTACCTGGCCCTGGCCAAGGTGGCCAGCGTGGAGGAGGTCGACGAGCTCACCGCGCGCGTCGTGCTGAGCGAGCCCGACAGCGCGCTGCTCGATTCCCTCAGCCAGCCGTGGCTCGCGATCGAGTCGCCCCGCGCGCTGGAGCGGAGCGAGGAGGAGAACTGCGAGTCGCCCGTGGGCACCGGCCCCTTCGTCGTCGCCGCATGGGAACGCCAGACATCGATCACGCTGGAGCGCAACGACGACTACAGCTCGCCGCCCGCCGACGCCGGCCACGAGGGCGTCGCCTACCTCGACGCGATCGAGTGGCGCTTCCTGCCGGACTCCGCCTCCCGCTACGCCGCCCTGCAGGCCGGCACCGTGGACCTGATCGACAATGTGCAGCCCGACACCATCGTCGCGGCGGAGACCGCGGACGGCATCTCGGAGTTCAACGCGCCGCGTCCCGGCGCCTCCAACCGCATCGAGCTCAACTCGAGCAAGGCCCCCCTCGACGACGTGCGCGTGCGGGAGGCCTTCGTCCGCTCGGCGAACGTCGACGACGCGGTGACCAGCCTCTTCTTCGGCACCGCGCCCCGCTCCTACTCGGCGCTGTCGAGCGTGGAGAAGGACGTCTACTCCGACCCCGACCTCTTCGGCTACGACCAGGACGCCGCAGCCGATCTGCTCGACGAGGCCGGCTGGACCGAGAAGGACTCCGACGGCTACCGCGTCAAGGACGGCGTGACCCTCGAGCTGGACTTCCCGGTGAGCACAAACCAGTCGATCCCCGCCGAGCAGTCGCTCTACGAGCAGCTGCAGTCCACCGCGAAGGAGGCCGGCTTCAAGGTGAACCTCTCACCGCTCGACCTCACCAGCTGGTACACCGTGCTCGGCGACAACGACTACGACCTGGTGAGCGCCCCGTACACGAAGGCGGGACCCGACGTGCTGCGCATCCTCTTCCACAGCGACGGAACCGTGCCCGCTCCGAGCGGCTACTTCGCCAACCACTCCCAGGTGAAGGATCCGGAGCTCGACGCCCTGCTCGACGAGGCCGCCGCGTCGAGCGACGCCGACGAGCGGGCCGACCTCTACCAGCAGGCGCAGAGGATCGTGCTCGACGGGTACTTCATCCTGCCGCTGTTCGACCAGCAGAACCACTACCTGCGCAGCGACGACGTGAAGGGACTCCGGGCTCTGCCGAGCGTATCGACGCCGACGCTCTACGACACATGGCTGGATCGCTGAGCGTCGACCTCGTCGGCGCCCCGGCGCGCAGCGGAGCCCGCGGACGGCTGATCCGCTGGGCGCTGCTGCGGGCCGGCGGTGTGCTGTTCGTGCTCTGGGCGGTGGCCACCGTCACCTTCTTCGCCCTGCAGCTGATCCCGGGCGACCCGGCCGAGGCGATCCTCGGCGGGCCCGGGTCCCAGGCGAGTGCGGAGGCTCTCGCCGCCGCGCGGGCGGAGTACGGGCTGGATGCGCCGCTCCCCGTGCAGTACCTCGCGTACCTGGGTCGACTGGCGACCGGTGACCTCGGTACGTCGTATGCGTTGCGCGACGACGTCGCATCCGTCATTCTCGACGTGCTCGGCCCCACGCTGCTGCTGGCCGGGCTCTCGCTGCTCGTCGCCTCCCTCATCGCGCTCGGACTCGCCATGTGGTCGACACGCGGCGGACGGGTTGCCGCGGCGGTCGGCTCGCTGCTGGAGATCGTGGCGGCCGCCGTACCGCACTTCTGGCTGGCGATCTCGCTGATCCTGCTGTTCAGCACCACGCTCGGCTGGCTGCCGCCGGTGAGCGTGCCCGGCGGCCTCGGCCTGGTGCTCCCGGTGCTCACGCTGGCGATCCCGCTCGCCGGCTTCCTCGGGCAGGTGATGCGCGAGGCGCTGCTCGACGCCCTCGACTCCCCCTTCGTGCTCGCCGCCCGCGCGCGGGGCGAGGGCGACGGGGGCGTGTTCTGGCGGCACGCGCTCAGGCACGCGGCGATCCCGGCGATCGGGCTCGTCGGCTGGGCCTTCGGATCGCTGGTGAGCGGGGCGGTGGTCGTGGAGACGATCTTCGCCCGGCAGGGCCTCGGCCGCAGCCTGCTCTCCGCGGTGCAGGGACGGGATGTGCCGCTCGTGATCGGCATCGTGCTCGTCGTGGCGCTCGCCTACATGCTGGTGACCACGCTCACCGATCTCGCCGACCGGGTCGTCGACCCGCGGCTGAAGGCGCGCTCGTGAGGCTGCGCGCGGTGGAGGTCGTCTCCCTGCTCGTCATCGCCTTCCTCGCGGTCGCCGCGCTCGCGCCGTTCCTGCTCGCGCCCGGCGACCCGCTCGCCATCGACCCGCTCGACTCCTTCCAGCCGCCCTCGCCCGCCCACGTCTTCGGCACCGACGAGTCGGGCCGCGACATCTTCACCCGGATCGTTCACGGCACGGGCGCCTCGCTCACCATCGGGCTCGCAGCGACCGCGATCGGCCTCGGACTCGCCCTCGTCTTCGGCCTGCTCGCCGGCTTCGGCCCGCGCTGGCTCGACTTCGGCACCACCCGCCTGCTCGAGGTGCTGTTCGCCTTCCCCGGCCTGCTGTTCGCGCTGCTCTTCATCGTGGTCTACGGGCCCGGGGTGGTCACCTCCACGATCGCCGTCGGCCTCTCGACCGCCCCGGGCTACGCGCGCATCATCCGCAGCCGGGTGATCCAGGTGCGCACCTCGCCGTTCCTCGAGGCCTCCGTGGTGCTCGGCCGGTCGGCGCGGTTCCGTATCGCGCGGCACGTGCTGCCGAACGTGGCCGGCTCGCTGTTCGTTCTCGCCACGCTCGGCGTGGGGCAGTCGATCGTCTGGGCGTCGTCGCTCAGCTACCTCGGTCTCGGAGCCGTGCCGCCCGCGGCGGAGTGGGGCGCCATGCTCTCCGCCGGTCGCACCTACATCTCGTCGTTCTGGTGGATGACCTTCTTCCCCGGGCTCTTCATCGTGCTCAGCGCCGCGGCCACCACCCTGCTCGGCCGCGCCATCCAGCAGAGAGGACGTGAGTCGTGACCGCACTGCTCTCCGTTCAGAACCTCAGCGTCGCCTTCGGCGCCACCACCGTCGTCTCCGGTGTCTCCTTCGACGTGCAGCCCGGAGAGTGCATCGGCATCGTGGGCGAGTCGGGGTCGGGCAAGAGCGTCACCGCCCGGGCGCTGCTCGGGCTGGCCGGTCCGCGCTCCACCGTGACCGCCGACGCCCTGCGATTCGACGACACCTCGATAGCGGATGCGCCGCCGCGCCGCCTGCGGAGCCTGCGCGGCCGAGACATCGGCTACGTGTCGCAGGGGGCGCTCGTGGCGCTGGACCCGTTGCGCACCGTCGGTCGCGAGATCGGCGACTCGCTGCGCCTGCATGGCGGCCTGAACGCGCGCCAGCGCTCCGAGCGGGTGCAGTCGCTGCTCGCCGACGTCGGCGTTCCGGAGCCCGGGGTGCGGGCGGGGCAGCGCGCCGACCAGCTCTCCGGCGGACTCCGGCAGCGCGCCGTGATCGCGTCGGCGATCGCGCTCGGGCCGCAGCTGCTCATCGCAGACGAGCCGACCACGGCCCTCGACTCCACGGTGCAGGCGGGGATCCTCGACCTGCTCGACCGGCTCCGCTCCGAGGGCACCGCCCTGATCCTGATCAGCCACGACCTCGCCGTGGTGTCCCGACTCGCCAGCCGCGTGCTGGTAATGCGAGGGGGTCGGATCGTGGAGAGCGGCACGACCGCGCGTGTGCTGACCGCGCCCCGGCACCCGTACACCCGGCAGCTGATCGCCGCGGTGCCCACCGACCGGCCGCGCGGGACGCGCCTCGGCGCCCCGGGCCCCGGCGCCCCTTTCGGAAACTCAGGAGATCCCTCGGAGGCCGGCCCCGTCGCATCCGCTCGCCCCTTTGGAAATTCAGGAGATCGTGCCGAAGACGCGCTCGAAACCGCGGTTCCCAGCGGATCTGCGCCCCGAGTTCCTGAGTTTCCGAAGGGGGCGGATGGGGGGCCGGGGGCGGCCCGCGGCGGAGCTCCTGAATTTCCGAAGGGGACGGGGGCGGCGGGCGCCCGGGAGGCCGTCGTCGAGGCGACCGGGCTGGTGCGGCGCTTCGGCGACCGGCTCGCCGTGGACGACGTGGGCTTCGTGCTGGAGCGCGGGCGCACCCTCGGCGTGGTCGGCGAGTCGGGTTCGGGCAAGACGACCGTGGCGCGGCTCGTGCTGGCGCTCGACCGCCCCGACGCCGGCGAGGTGCGTGTGCTCGGCGAGCCCTGGAGCGCCGTGCCCGAGCGCGACCGCCGCGGCCGCCGACCGCTGGTCGGCGCGATCTACCAGGACGCCCTGAGCTCCTTCGACCCGAGGGCGACCGTAGGCGCGATCCTCGCGGACGCGCTGAGCGGCGGCCGGTCGCGGCGTCCCGGTACCGAGGTCGCGGAACTGCTCGAGCAGGTCGGACTCGACAGCTCCGTCGCCGCCCGCCGCCCGCGCCTGCTCTCCGGCGGCCAGCAGCAGCGGGTGGCGATCGCCCGGGCGATCGCACCCCGGCCACGCGTGATCGTCTGCGACGAGCCGGTGTCGAGCCTCGACGTCTCGGTGCAGGCGCAGGTGCTCGACCTGCTCGACGAGCTGCAGCGCGACCTCGGCCTCAGCTACCTGTTCATCACCCACGACCTCGGCGTCGTGCGCCACGTCAGCGACGACGTGCTCGTGATGCGCGACGGCCGCGTCGTCGAGCGGGGCCCCACCGAGGCCGTGTTCGAGGATCCGCAGCACGAGTACACCCGGCGCCTCCTGGCCTCCGCTCCCCGCATCGCCGGTGCTGCGCCGCGCGGCTGACGGCTGGTCACCGCACGGCGCAGCCGCCTAGACTCGTGCCTCATGAGCGACGACACCCCGACCGAACGCTTCGATCCCCGCAAGGACAATGGTGGGAACCCGCCCGCGCCGAAGCCGGACCCCGACGCTCCCGCGAACAACGAGGACACCCCGACCCAGCTGTTCGACACGCGTGCCGCCTCCCGCGAGCAGGCGGCGGATGCCCCGGGCCCGGAGGACGCGGAGATCCAGGACCCGGCCGCGTCGGTCGGCGACACCCCGACCGAACGATTCACCGCGCCCGCCGGCGACGCCCCCACCGAGCGTTTCCCCGCGGCGGACCCGGTCGTGCCCGCACCCGTCCCACCCACCCGCGGCGGATACTCCGGCCCGATCGACACCTACAATCCGAACGCCCCGACCGAGCGCTTCGACCCGACCAACGGCGGCGCCTGGCCGCCGGTCGACCAGCAGCCCACCCGGGTGATGCCCGCCGCGGCGCCCCGCGCCCAGTCGACGACCCGTACCACCACCGCGACACCCCCGCCGCCGGAGAAGAAGTCGCGCACCCTGATGTGGTGGCTCATCGGCGTCGGGGCGGCTCTCGTCATCGTCGTCATCGTGCTGCTGGTGATGCTGTTCGGCGGGGACGACGAGCAGGCACCCGTCGCCAGCCCCTCTCCCACCACGAGTGTGGAGCCGGTGCCGGAGCCCACCCCCACCGAGACCGAGGCGCCACCGGAGCCCTCGCCGACCGCCACCACGCCGCCGGTCGCCGCGAGCCCCACCTTCGCCACTTTCTCCGCGCCGAGCTCGGCGCAGTGCGAGGAGGGCGACGACACCGCGCCGCTGAGCTTCTCCTGGTCGAGCGACAACGCGGTGCGCGCCTACCTCGGCGTCGGCACCCAGAACGCCGCGCTCAACCCGACCGTAAGCGACCTGCCGCCCACCGCCACCTACGACGAGCTCGAGTTCGACTGCGCGGTGGCCTCGCAGGTCTACACCGTCACCCTCGAGGACGAGCTGGGAACCCTCGCGAGCCGCGCGGTGACCGTCACCCGCTGACGCGGCCCCGCGCATCCGCTCACCCGTGTGGGCGCCTCCGCCGTGCCCGCAGACGCCACACGGTAGATTGGACTGCGAACCCCCACACTCAGGCACCTCTCCACCGACTCGGTGCCGCACATAGAACCGGAGCACCACCATGCCGAACCCCATGCCAGACAAGCCCGCCCTCGAGGGACTGGAAGAGAAGTGGGGAACCGCGTGGGAGGGACAGGGCACCTACCTGTTCGACCGTGCGTCCGCGACCAAGGAGAACGTCTTCTCCATCGACACTCCCCCGCCCACGGCCTCGGGGAGCCTGCACATCGGCCATGTCTTCAGCTACACCCACATGGACCTGATCGCGCGCTACCAGCGCATGCGGGGCAAGGACATCTTCTATCCGATGGGCTGGGACGACAACGGCCTGCCCACCGAGCGCCGCGTTCAGAACTACTACGGCGTGCGCTGCGACCCGTCGCTTCCGTACATCGAGGGCTACGTGCCGCCGCTCGAGGGCGGCGAAGGCGCCAGCTCCAAGGCGGCCGACCAGGTTCCGGTCTCCCGCCGCAACTTCATCGAGCTGTGCGAGCGCCTCACCGCCGAGGACGAGCAGCAGTTCGAGCTGCTCTGGCGCCAGCTGGGACTCAGCGTCGACTGGACCCAGTCGTACCGCACCATCGGCGACGACGCCCAACGCGCCGCGCAGCGCGCCTTCCTGCGCAACATCGAGCGCGGTGAGGCCTACCAGGCCGACGCGCCCACGCTCTGGGACGTCACCTTCCGCACCGCCGTGGCCCAGGCCGAGCTCGAGGACAAGGAGATGCCCGCCGCGTACCACCGTCTGGCGTTCCACAAGGCCGACGGCGACGACGTGTTCATCGAGACGACCCGCCCCGAGCTGCTCGCCGCCTGCGTGGCCCTCGTCGCGCACCCCGACGACGACCGCTACACGCACCTGTTCGGCACGAACGTGACCACGCCCGTCTTCGGCGTCGAGGTCCCCGTCGTGGCCCACCACCTCGCCCAGATCGACAAGGGCTCCGGCATCGCGATGATCTGCACCTTCGGCGACGTGACCGACGTGGTCTGGTGGCGCGAGCTCGACCTGCCCAACCGCACGATCATCGGTGCGGACGGACGGATCGTGGCGGATGCGCCCGAGGCGATCGCCACCGACGAGGCGAAGGCGGCCTACGCCGAGATCGCGGGCAAGACCGTGTTCAGCGCCAAGGCGAAGATGGTCGAGCTGCTCACGGCGAGCGGTGAGATGATCGGCGACGCGAAGCCGATCACCCACTCGGTGAAGTTCTTCGAGAAGGGCGACAAGCCGCTCGAGATCATCTCCACCCACCAGTGGTACATCGCCAACGGCGCCCGCGACGCCGACCTCAAGGCCCGCCTGCTGCAGCGCGGCAAGGACGTGAACTTCGTCCCCGACTTCATGCGCGTGCGCTACGAGAACTGGGTCGGCGGCCTCACCGGCGACTGGCTGATCTCGCGCCAGCGCTTCTTCGGCGTGCCGATCCCGGTCTGGTACGAGCTCGACGCCGACGGCGAGAAGGGGCGCGTGATCGTCCCGACCGAGGCCGACCTGCCCGTCGACCCCGCGTCGCACACCGCCCCCGGCTTCGATGAGAGCCAGCGCGGCGTCGCGGGCGGCTTCGTCGGCGAGGTCGACATCATGGACACCTGGGCCACCTCCTCCCTCACCCCGCAGATCGCCGGCGGCTGGGAGACCGACCCCGAGCTCTTCGACCTGGTCTTCCCGTACTCCTTGCGCAGCCAGGGCCAGGACATCATCCGCACCTGGCTGTTCTCCACGGTGCTGCGCGCCGAGCAGGAGTCCGGTGTGGCGCCGTGGAAGAACGCCGGCATCTCCGGCTTCATCGTCGACCCCGACCGCAAGAAGATGTCGAAGTCGAAGGGCAACGTCGTCACCCCCAAGGGCATGCTCGACGACCACGGCTCCGACGCGGTGCGCTACTGGGCGGCGTCGAGCCGTCTCGGCACCGACGCCTCCTTCGACCCGCAGAACCCGAAGCAGATCAAGATCGGACGCCGACTCGCGATCAAGGTGCTCAACGCGGCGAAGTTCGTCTACTCCTTCGAGCAGCCGGCCGCCGACGCGGGCGTCAGCGAGGACCTCGACATCGACCTCCTCGCCGAGCTGAACCGCGTGGTGGCGACCGCCACGAAGGCATTCGACGAGTTCGACCACGCGAAGGCCCTCGAGACCACCGAGCACTTCTTCTGGGTGTTCTGCGACGACTACCTCGAGCTCGTGAAGGAGCGCGCGTACGGCTCCGCCTCGGTCGAGGGACAGGCCAGCGCCGTCGTCACACTGCGCACCGCCGTGAACGTGCTGCTGCGCCTGTTCGCGCCCTTCATCCCCTTCGCGACCGAGGAGGTCTGGAGCTGGACCCACGACACCTCCGTGCACACGGCCGCCTGGCCGGTCGCACCGGAGGGCGCTCCCGAGCCCACCGGCCTGCTCCCGCTGGTGAGCGAGGCGCTGATCAGCATCCGTCGCGCGAAGACCGACGCGAAGGCCTCGCAGAAGACGCTGGTCACCTCGGCGACGATCTCCGGACCCGCGCTCCTCGAGCTCGGCCTGGAAGACCTGCAGGGCGTCGGCCGCATCGAGACCGTGACCTTCATCGAATCGGACACCGTCTCGGTGAGCGACATCGTGCTCGCCGAGCAGCCGGAAGCGCAGCAGCAGTAGTGGGCGTCTCCATCCGCCCCATCGCGGGAAGCGACCGCGTCGCGTGGGAGCGCCTGTTCGTCGACTACGGCGTCTTCTACGAGACGTCGATCGGCGCGAGCGTGGTGTCGGGTGTGTGGCGCTGGCTGATGGACGAGACGCACGAGGTGAGCGCGCTGGTCGCGGTCGCCGACGACGGAACGCTCGTGGGCTTCGCGCACTACCGGCGCTACGCCCGCACCTTCACCGCGGCCCACGGCTGGAACCTCGACGACCTGTACGTCTTCCCGGCCGCGCGCGCCGCGGGAGTCGCGACGGCGCTGATCGAGGCGGTGGCGGATGCCTGTGGCTCGGCCGGCGGGGGAACGCTGCGCTGGGTCACGGCCGCCTCCAACGAGACCGCGCAGCGCGTCTACGACCGGGTCGCCGAGCGCACCGCCTGGGTCACCTACGAGAGGAAGCTCGACTGATGCAACTCGGAACCCGCTGGGGTGTCGGCGACGCCACCCCCGAACGACTGCCCCCATCCGTGGTGCTCGCGGTGCGCGATGTGGAGTCGCAGCTCGCCGAGGTCGACACGAGCCAGTGGCGCTGGACGCTCACCTGGCTCGAGGGCCGGCCGGTGGTCGAGCTCGACGACGGCACGCGGATCCGGGTGGACCACGCCGGGGTCGTCACGACGACCTTCTACGACGAGGACTCCGACGAGGAGTTCACGCATTGACCTCGCCGGTCTCTAGCGGATGAGGCCGTAGGACCGCGCCTTCGCCAGGTCGCGCTCGACGGCGATCTGCTGCGCGTCCCGACGGGCCGCGATCAGCAGCGCGATGCTCTCGTGGTCGACGGCTCGCGCCCGTTCGTGGGCGTAGGCGCGGCGCTCGGCTCTGCGTGTGCTCCAGTCGACGAGCGCAGTGCCGACGGCGAGTGCCGCACGGTCGAGTGCGCCCTGGCGGGGTTCGCCGCGCGGAATGATGCTGACTGCATTCATGGTGTTCTCCTTCCCGGTGATCGTGAATCTAGACCGAGCCGCCGACATCGTCGGCGTCCCCGTCGGGGTCGAGTGGCGTCTCCTTCGCGTCCATGACGGGGAAGGCGTTGAGCTGGATCTGCACCTGGCGTGTGCCCGGCCCCTGCTGCCTGCGGTAGAGGACCGCGTAGCGCTCGGTGATCGTCTCGAGCTCGGCCACCAGCTGCAGCAGTTGCTCCGAGGTGAGGCGCATGTTCGTCGTGTCGAGGGTCGACGCCTTGTACCAGCGCTCCTCCAGCTCCGCACCGTGGGCGATGAAGTCGCCGAGCAGGGCGTCGCGGTTCACCTGCCACTCGCGCACGACCATGTCGCTGGCGGCGCGCTCCGCGCTGCGCGGTTCGTAGTCGGTGGAGACGAGCGAGATGCCGTCGGGGGTGCGCTCCCACCAGCGCTCACGAGCGGTTCCCCGCGTGGTGTCCTCGCGCACGAAGCCGTGTTTCTCGAGCTGGCGCAGATGGTAGCTGGTGGCGCCGCTCGACTCCCCCAAGCGCTCCGCCAGCCCGCTCGCGGTGAACGAGCCGTAGGTGGTGAGGGTGTCGACGATCCTGACCCGCAGCGGATGCGCCAGCGCCTTGAGGCTGGTCATGTCCATTCTGCGGATGCCCTCGGTGGGCCGCTGCGGTGTTGTCATGGTGCAAAGCTATCTCTGCAAAGTTTTATTTGCAAGCGTCTCTTTGCAATTGGCGTCGCTGCCCGTTTCCGGGCCGCTCCCGGCCTAGGCTGGCGGGATGACGAATCCGTTCTTCACCGACAGCGACCTCCCGTTCCGCCTGCCCCCGTACGCGGAGATCGCCGAGGAGCACTACCGGCCGGCCTTCGACCGCGGCTTCACCGAGCAGCTCGCCGAGGTGGAGCGCATCGCCGGCGACCCGGAGCCCGCCACCTTCGAGAACACGCTCGTCCCCCTCGAGCGCAGCGGACGCATCCTGAGCCGGGTCGCAGCGGTGTTCTACAACAAGAGCTCCAGCGACAGCACCGACTTCACCAACGAGCTCGAGGAGGAGATCGCGCCGCTGTACGCCGCGCACAGCGACGCCATCCGCTTGAACGCCGATCTCTACAGCCGGATCGCGACGGTGCACGCCGGGCTCGACGACTCCGGCCTCGACCCGGAGTCGCGCTACCTGGTCGAGCGGTACTTCGCGGAGTTCACCATCGCCGGCGCCGGACTCAGCGACGACGACAAGGCGGCGCTGCGCGAGTACAACAAGCAGCTCTCGAGCCTGACCACGCGCTTCGAGAAGAACCTGCTCTCCGACACCAACGAGCTCGCCGTGCTGGTCGACGACGTCGCCGAGCTCGACGGCCTTGGCGAGGGCGAGGTCTCCGCCGCGAAGGAGGCCGCCCGCGAGCGTGGGCTCGACGGCTACCTCATCTCGCTCGTGCTGCCCACCGGGCACCCCTACCTCGCGTCGCTCAGCAATCGCGACCTGCGCGAGCGCATCATGACCGCGTCGCGCAGTCGCGGCAGCCGGGGCAACGAGTTCGACAACCGTGCCCTGGTGCTGCAGATCACCGCGCTGCGCGCCGAGCGCGCCCGCCTGCTCGGCTTCGACAGCCACGCCGCCTACGTGACGGCGGACGAGACGGCGGGAACGCCCGAGGCCGTCTTCGACATGCTGGGTTCTCTCGCCCCCATCGCCGCCCGCAACGCGCGCGCCGAGCAGGCCGCCCTGCAGGAGGTGGCCGGCGACGGGATCGAGATCGCCGCCTGGGACTGGGCCTTCTACAGCGAGAAGGTGCGCCAGGCCGCCTACGACGTGGACACGGCGGCCATGCGCCCGTTCTTCGAGGCGGAGCGCGTGCTGCACGACGGCGTCTTCTTCGCCGCCGCCAGCCTCTACGGCGTGCGGTTCACCGAGCGCGACGACCTCGTGGCGTACCACCCCGACGCGCGCATCTTCGAGGTGAGCAACGACGACGGCTCCCCGGTGGGCCTGTACATCCTCGACCTCTACACCCGCGACTCCAAGCGCGGCGGAGCGTGGATGAACTCCCTCGTCTCGCAGAACTCCCTGCTCGGAACCCCGACGATCGTCGTCAACAACCTCAATGTCCCGAAGCCCGCGGCCGGCTCCCCCACGCTCCTCAGCCTCGACGAGGTGACGACTCTGTTCCACGAGTTCGGCCACGCCCTGCACGGCCTGTTCGCCCGGGTGACCTACCCGAAATTCTCGGGGACGAACGTGTTCCGCGACTTCGTCGAGTTCCCCAGCCAGGTCAACGAGATGTGGATTCTCTGGCCGGAGGTGCTCGCCAACTTCGCCGTGCACCACGAGACCGGGCTGCCGATGCCCCAGGAGCTCGTCGACAATCTGCAGGCCTCCTCGGCCTTCAACGAGGGATTCCTCACCAGCGAGTACCTCGCTGCCGCCCTGCTCGACCAGGCGTGGCATTCCATCGGGGCGGATGCGGCGGTCGACGACGTGGTCGCCTTCGAGGCCGCGGCCCTGTCCGCGGCCGGTCTCGACAACCCCGCGGTGCCGACACGCTACTCCAGCACCTACTTCGCCCACACCTTCTCCGGCGGCTACGACGCCGGCTACTACTCCTACATCTGGAGCGAGGTGCTCGACGCCGACACCGTCGAGTGGTTCAAGGCCAACGGCGGCCTGACCCGCGAGAACGGCGACCGCTTCCGCTCGCGGCTGCTCGGGGTCGGCGGCTCCACGGACCCGCTCGAGGCCTTCCGCGACTTCCGCGGACGCGACGCCGAGATCGGCCCGCTGCTGAAGCGCCGCGGACTCGAGCAGTAGCGCTCCGATCGGGCACGCGGGCGTGGGGTACACGGGCTGTCCTCATCGACAGAACGTCATTCGTCAGTCACACTCGTAGCAGCCGGTGGCGAAAATAGTTCACCGTATGACCGCGGCGGCACCCGGGAAGCCGCGGTCGTCTCCGGGGTGCCACCATGACCAGTAGACGTCGACTTCTCGCGCTCGGAACGGCGATCGCCGTCGCCGCCTCTCTGGGTCTGCCGCTCTCCGCGGCGGCGGACCCGCCGCCGAACACCTTCCGGCCGTATGTCGGCGTCGGCTCGTCGACTACCGCCGACCTGTGGAACGCGCTGGCCAACGGCCACGGCGGACTCGCGAATGGACAGCCCACAGTGCCGGGCGTCGCGTCCTACAACGCGACCGGCTCGGCGACCATCACCACCCGGCCTGGCGGCGCTGCCATCGCCCGACCGTCGTCGACGGCCGCCGGGATCGACGCACTGCTGGCCGACCCCACCGCCATCGACTTCGTGCGCTCATCCACCCGCCCGGTGAACGACGCGGGAATGTACTTCGACAGGATCACCTACCTGCCCATCGCGCGGGACGCCGTGAGCATGGTCGGCTTCCGGCTCGACAGCGACCTGATCGACTTCAGCCGCCAGGAGCTCACCGCCCTCTACAGCTGCAGCAGCGCGGGGAGGATCGTCACGACCGGCACGGGGGCGGCCGCGGTCATCCGCTACGTCAGCCCGGCCGCTGCCGGTCGGGGCGCGGCCGACCAGCGGCTGTTCCCGTTCCTGCCCGGAGGCACCGGCGACGTGCGCGCCTTCTTCCTGCGCGGCATCGGCCTCACATCGCCCGGCCCCTGCGTCGCGGGAGACTCGACCACGCCGGAGAACGACGGCCGCGTCGTCGACCAGCCCGGTGAGGTGGTCTCCTTCCTCGTCTCGTCGTGGATCGCGCAGCTGCACAACATGACCCCGGCCGCCCGCACGGTGACTCCGTACGACCACTCGATCACCGGCATCAACGGCGCCGGGCCGGTCGCCGACGGGAACACCAACATGCTGCCGCCGATCGTCGCCGGCCCGATCTACGGGCGGGGCGCGTACCCGCCCGGCATGCACCAGGGGGTCTTCTCGCGAGACGTGTACATCGTGGTGCGCACCTCCGCTCTCGCCACGGGCATCGACGAACAGCTGACGGCGGCCCTGACCACGGCTACCGCCCGAATGGTGATCAACCGCGCGGGTTTCAAGAACATCGACTACGTCGGCAGGACCTCCCGGTACATCGGGGCCGCCTGGCCGGAGTAGCCCGCTACCGGTCACGATTGCGCCGCTCCCAGTCGGAGCGGTGCAGCTCGTAGTCGACGTGGTCGACCAGGGATTTCAGCGAGCGCTCGAGCGACGGCGACCAGGAGACGCCGTATTCGCCCAGCGCGACGACTGCGGCCTCGACGAGCCTCCACTGGGCACGTTGCATGGCTGGGTCGGAGCGCAGCCAGGGACGATGCACGAAGGCGAGGAGGACGTCGACCAGGCACTCCACCTCCATCACTCGGGGGAAGGCGCCGACGGGGTCGATCATCCGCTCGAGGGCGAGCATCTCGCGGCAGTCGTCGCAAACCCGGTGCAGTGCCGCGTCCTCCATACAGTCGCCGAGGAGCCGCTCGAGATAGTCGATGCGGCGAACGGCGTCGGCGGACTTGCCGCGACGGTACTGTGCGAGGAACGGGCCGAGGAACGAGTCGATAGTCGTTGTCTGATGTGTCATGCGGGCATCGTCGGGCCGGCCACCGACATCCGCTCGCCCCCTGGGGAGACGCCGCTCCTGGGGAGGAGGGGAATCCGAACGTTAACCCGTCGGCCGCACGACGCTCACCCGGTTGTCGCCCCTCGGCAGTGCACGCGCAGAACGGTTGAGTCATGCGTATTGCAATTGTTGCTGAAACGTACCTTCCCGCAATCAACGGCGTCACCCACTCCATCGCGAAGATCATCCAGCACGTGACCGCGCACGGACACTCCGTGCTGGTGCTGGCCCCGAGCGCCCCGGGCACACCTCCTCCCCCGGCCCTCGACGGTGTCACCGTCGTGCGTCTGCCGTCCGTCGCGATCGCCGGCTACCCGGAGGTGCGCATCTCGGTCGGCGGCGTCGCGCGGGTGAAGGCCGAGCTCGCCGAGTTCGCCCCCGACGTGGTGCACCTGGCCTCGCCCTTCGAACTCGGCTGGCGCGCGGTGCGTGCCGCCGAGCAGCTCGGCATCCCCACCGTCGCCGTCTACCAGACCGACGTTCCCGGCTACATCGCCAAGTACGGCGCTCCGCTGCTCGAGCGCTGGGCTCTGCAGCGGGTGTCCAACATCCACGCCAGGGCGTCGCGCACGCTCGTGCCGTCCACGGCCGCCCGCACCGCGCTCGAGGCGCTCGGCGTGCCGCGCATCTCGCTGTGGCGCCGCGGCGTGGACACCGCCCGCTTCCACCCCGCGAAGCGCGACCAGGCCTTCCGCGACCAGGTCGCCCCGAAGGGCGAGCGCATCATCGGCTACGTCGGGCGCCTCGCCGCCGAGAAGCAGGTGGCCGACCTCGCCGCCATCGCCGACCTGCCGAACACCCGCCTGGTGATCGTCGGGGGCGGCCCGGAACGCGCCGCGCTCGAGAGGCTCCTTCCCGGCGCGCACTTCACCGGTCAGCTGCAGGGCGAGCGCCTCGCCGGCGTGATGGCCAGCCTCGACCTGTTCGTGCACCCCGGCGAGCTCGAGACCTTCTGCCAGACGATCCAGGAGGCCATGGCATCCGGGGTGCCGGTCGTCGCCACCGGCCGCGGCGGCCCGATCGATCTGGTCGAGCAGTCCCGCACCGGATGGCTCTACCCGCCCGGCGACCTGAAGCGGATGCGCACCCACGTTCTCGATCTCATCGGCGACGACGCGAAGCGCGCGGCCTTCTCCGACGCCGCATTCCAGACGGTGCAGTCCCGCACCTGGCCCGTGCTCTGCGAGCTGCTGCTCGACCACTACGCCGAGGTCATCGTGAATCACGACGTCGCAGCGACCGTCCGCCGGGGGCGTCACTGAATGCGGAGCCCCGGACGCTACGTCGCGCTCGGCGACTCCTTCACCGAGGGGGTGGGCGATCGCAACACGAACCTGCCCAACGGTGTGCGCGGCTGGGCCGACCGCGTCGCCGAGCAGCTGGCGCGCCACACGCCGGGCTGGGAGTACGCGAACCTGGCCGTGCGCAGCAAGCGGATGCGCCACATCGTCGACGAACAGCTCGATGCCGCGATCGCGCTCAAGCCGACCCTGGTGACGCTCTACGCCGGAGGCAACGATGTGACCGACCGCGGCACCAACCTCGCGGGGGTGATGGACCGCTACGAGCTCACGGTCGACCGCCTCACCGCGTCGGGCGCCACCGTGCTGCTCTTCACCGGCTACGACGTGCCGCTGGTTCCGGCGCGCCAGCTGTTCCGCAACCGCAACGCCTTCTACAACGAGCGGGTGCGCCACATCGCGGCGGCCCACGGCGCGACGCTGATCGACTACTGGGCGTTCCCGGGATTCGAGGACCGGCGGATGTGGTCGCCCGACCGGCTCCACATGTCGAAGCCCGGCCACCGCTTCGTGGCAGCACAGGTGCTCGACACCCTCGGTGTGCCGCACAGCGTGAAGCTCAAGGAGCGCGGCGAGCTCGCGAAGCGCACGGCACGGGAGTGGGAGCACGACCAGCGGCGCTGGGTGCACGACTGGGTCGTGCCCCTCGTGGGCCGCAAGCTGCGCGGAGTCACGCTCGGCGACACCCTCCAGCCGCGCTGGCCGGAACCCGTGCTGGTGCCGGTGCGCGGCGGCCTGCGCTCCCTGGATCGTGAGCAGAGCTGACCCCGCGGTAGACACCGGGCGATCCGCACCGCTAGGCTCTCCATCCTGTGCCGAATCGCGGCACACGCCCGATGGAAGGAATGGCCGTGCTCTCGAAGCAGCTGCAGCGCCAGCGCGATACGCGCACCTTCCAGCACCTCGCCTAGGCCCGAGCCGTCTCCCGACGCCCCGCGCCCCATCGAGGCCCGGGGCCTTCTTCGTCTTCCGACGTCTGCTCTCCGACCGGCCGGTCCACGGCCGCCGGACGCGTCCGCCCCGGGCGCCCACGCCCGTGAACCCCACGGACCCGCAGTAGTAGAAACAGACAGACAGACAGGACCATGAAGAAAATCAACGACCGGCTGCTCAGCTGGGCGAGCATTCTCGACGGCAATGCCGAAGAGCAGGCTCTCACCACAGCGACGATGCCGTTCATCCACCCCCACCTCGCGCTGATGCCCGACGCCCACCTGGGCCTCGGCGCCACCGTCGGCTCGGTGATCCCCACCCTGCGTGCGGTGATCCCCGCCGCGGTCGGCGTCGACATCGGCTGCGGCATGATCGCCGTGAAGACCCAGTTCTCCCGCGGAGATCTGGGCGAGCGGATGCGCACGAGCGAGCACACGCTGAAGGATCTGCGCGAGCAGATCGAACGCGCGGTACCGACCTCGGCCGGCGCCTACAATCGCAAGGTGGTCGCGACGGCCGAGCCGCGCATCCGCGAACTGGAGGACCTCGCGGAGACGGCGGGCTTCGATCCGGCGTCGTACGTGGGGAACTGGCGGCTGCAGCTGGGGAGCCTCGGCAGCGGCAACCACTTCATCGAGGTGAGCGTGGACGAGACCGACGCCGTGTGGCTCTTCCTGCACTCGGGCAGCCGGGGTGTCGGCAACCGGATCGCGGGTAAGCACATCAAGGTCGCGAAGAAGCAGATGGAGAAGTGGTGGATCACGCTTCCCGACGCCGACCTCGCCTATCTGGTGGAGGGCACGCCCGAGTTCGCGAGGTACATCGCCGAGCTCGGCTGGGCGCAGCGCTTCGCCCTGCTGAACCGGGAGGAGATGATGGACCGGGTGGTGCGTCAGCTCAGTGAGTGGATGGGCGAGCCGGTGCTCGAACGGGACCGGATCAACTGCCACCACAACTTTACGCAGAAGGAGGAGCACTTCGGCAAGAGCGTCTGGCTCTCGCGGAAGGGCGCCATCTCGGCGAGGGTCGGCGAGCTCGGTCTGATCCCGGGGTCGATGGGCACCGCCTCCTATGTCGTCGAGGGACTCGGCAATCCGCTGGCCCTGCACTCCTCGCCGCACGGCGCGGGACGGGAGTACTCGCGGAGCGCCGCCCGGAAGACGTTCACCCACGACCAGCTTCGGGAGGCCATGGAGGGGATCGAGTACCGGGACACCGCCGCGTTCCTCGACGAGATCCCGGCGGCCTACAAGCCGATCGACACGGTGATGGCGGATGCCGCCGACCTCGTCACGATCCGGCACACGCTGCGCCAGCTCGTGAACGTGAAGGGCGACTGACCTCGCCGCCCGGCGGCCCGCTCCCCTGCGGGCCGCCGGGTCGAGCGCAGCGTCAGGGCAGCGTCAGGGCAGCAGCACGATCTTGCCGGGCGCCTCGTGCGTCTCGACCAGGCGTTGCGCCTGGGCGGCCTCGGCCAACGGGAGGGTCAGGGCGACCTCCACGTCGAAGCGTCCGTCGCGGGCGAGCGCGGCGGCAGCGGCGATGCCCTCGCGGCGCAGGCGCTGCTCCTCCTCGGTGAGCGGCACGGGATTGCCGCCCGACCAGGCCTGGATGCCGAGCTCGGCCGCGCGTGCTCCGACGACGATGGTGCCGATGTCGTGCCGATCGGCGACCAGCTCGAACGAGGCCTCGAGCGCCTCGTCGGTGCCGGCGGCGTCGAGGACGAGATCGATGCCCTGGGGTGCGGCGGCGCGCACCCGGTCGACCAGTCCGGCGCCGTACTCCACGGGGATGCCGCCCAGCGCGCGCACCCGCTCGTGACGCGCCTGTCCGGCCGTCGCGACCACGGTCGCGCCCCAGGCGACGCCGAACTGGATGGCGGCCTGACCGACGGCGCCGGATCCGGCGTGCACCAGCAGGGTCGTTCCCTCGGACACCCCGAGCGAGCGCAGCACCTGGTAGGCCGTGCCCACCGGGATGCCGACGGCGGCCGCCTGCTCCCACGACCATTCGGCGGGCTTGGCGGTGAGCTTCGCGACGGATGCGACGACGTGCGTCGCGTAGGCGCCGCTCACGCTCGCGATCACCTCGTCGCCCAGCGTGAAGGCGTCGACGCCGGCGCCGAGAGCCACGACCACGCCGGACACGTCGGTTCCCGTGCCGCGCGGCTTCGTCAGCGGCGCCGACGATCGTCCGCCCGAGCGCAGCTTCGCGTCGATCGGGTTCACGCCCACGGCACGCACCTCGACCAGCACCTGCCCCGCGGCAGGCTCGGGCCGTTCAACCTGAACGAGCTTGAGCACCTCCGGGCCACCGAACCGCGAGTACCGCACAACCGTCGTCTCTGACACCATGATCTCCTTCTCGAACCCTCGCGGGGCATCCGCCCGCCCCTCATTGCAGCACGGATCGCACACGGAGGGGTCGAGACGACCGCGGATTGCTAGGAGCGGAACAGTGCGCTGTACGCGTTGATCGCGGGCTGCCCGCCGAGGTGGGCGTAGAGCACGTTCGAGTCCTTGGGGATGTCGCCGCTCGTGACGAGGTCGATCAGGCCGGCCATCGACTTGCCCTCGTAGACGGGGTCGATGATCATGCCCTCGAGGCTGCCGCTGAGGCGGATGGCGTCCATCGTCGACTCGACCGGGATGCCGTAGAGGTCGCCGGCCCAGCCCTCGAGCACCGTGATCTCGTCGGCGCGCAGCTCGCGCTCGAGGCCGATCAGTCTCGCGGTGCTGCGGGCGATGCGCTCGACCTGGTCGCGGGTCTCGTCGATCCTCGCCGAGGCGTCGATACCGATGACGCGGCGCGGGCGGTCCTGCCCGGCGAAGCCCGCGATCATGCCGGCGTGGGTGGAGCCGGTGACGCTGCAGACCACGATCGTGTCGAAGAAGACGCCGAGTTCGCGTTCCTGCTGCTGCACCTCCTCGGCCCAGTTGGCGAAGCCGAGGCCGCCGAGCCTGTGGTCGGATGCGCCTGCCGGGATCGCGTAGGGGGTGCCGCCGCGGGCCGTCACGTCGTCGAGCGCCTTCTCCCAGCTGGTCTTGAAGCCGATGCCGAAGCCGGCCGGGTCGAGGCGCACCTCGGCGCCCATGATGCGCGAGAGCATGATGTTGCCCACGCGGTCGTTCACGGAGTCGGGCCAGTCGACCCAGTTCTCCTGCACGAGCACGGCCTTCATACCGATCTTCGCGGCGACCGCGGCCACCTGGCGGGTGTGGTTGGACTGGTAGCCGCCGATCGAGACGAGGGTGTCGGCGCCGGACGCGATCGCGTCGGGCACGAGGTACTCGAGTTTGCGGGTCTTGTTGCCGCCGTAGGCCAGGCCGCTGTTGACGTCCTCGCGCTTGGCCCAGATCGTCGCGCCGCCGAGATGCCCGGTGAGGCGCGGCAGGGTGTGGATCGGGCTGGGCCCGAAGGTCAGCGGGTAGCGCTCGAAGTCGGAGATGGCCATGGGTATCCTGTCTGGTCGGGCGCCTCGTACTCGGCGCTAAATGCAATATATTGCGTTTTGGGAACGGTAGCATGGGCGCATGCCTATTCCGAGCCAGCAGGGCCTCCACAAGCGCGCACTCCTCCGCGACAACGTGTACGAGTCGCTGCGCGACGCGATCGTGAACGGCACCCTCGCGCCGGGCGAGCGGCTGAAGGACCCGCAGCTCGAGGAGTGGCTGGGCGTCAGCCGCACCCCGATCCGCGAGGCGCTGCTGCGGTTGGAACGCGCCGGGCTCGTCATCACGCAGCCGGGCAAGGCCACGACCGTGGCACCCTACGACCTGGCGTCCACGATCAGCGCGCAGCAGGTGACGGCCGCGATGCACGAGCTCGCCGCCCGACTCGCGGTGCCCGGTATCACCGCGGGGCAGGTGGACGCGATGTCCGTCGCGAACGCGGCGTTCGCATCCGCTCTCGACACCGGCGACGTGGAGGCGGCCCTCGACGCCGACGACGCCTTCCACGCGGTGTTCGTGCGCGCCAGCGGCAACCCGGTGATCGCCGAAGTGCTCGAGCAGACCACACCCATGCTGCGCAGGGTGGAGCGCATGCGCTTCAGCTCGGAGTCCGCCCGGGAGTCGGTGGCCCAGCACAACGCCGTGATCGAGCTCACCCGCGCCGGCGACGCGGGCGCCGTCGCCGACCTCTGCCGCGAGAACTGGCTGTCGCTGCGCTACGCCGAGGCCGTCTAGCCCCGCCGCCCACGGCCCCCCGTTGCGGCCCGTTGCGGCCCGTTGCGGCCCGTTACGGAAATTCAGGAGAACACGAAGGCGAGCGGATGCGCCGCCCCGGATCTGCGCCGCGGAACCGCGCGTCGGAACCCCGACTCCTGAATTTCCGAAAGGGGCCGCGCGACAGGGGCCGCGCGACCGGGGCGCCCGGCGAGAGGCGCGGGCTTAGGCGGACTTCTCCTGGCGCTGGATGCCGCGCGGCACGATCGTGGGGGCGGCGTTGTTGAGCACGGCGTCGCGGGTGACGATCACACGCGCCACGTCGTCGTCGGAGGGAACCTCGAACATGATCGGGCCGAGCACCTCCTCCATGATCGCGCGGAGGCCGCGGGCGCCGGTCTGGCGCAGCACGGCGAGGTCGGCGATGGCCTCGAGGGCGTCCTCGTCGAAGTCGAGCTCCACACCGTCGAGCTCGAACATGCGCTGGTACTGGCGGATCAGCGCGTTCTTCGGCTTGGTGAGGATGTCCATCAGCGCGACCTGGTCGAGCGGGGTGACGGTGGCGACCACGGGGAGGCGGCCGATGAACTCGGGGATGAGCCCGAACTTGTGCAGGTCTTCGGGCAGCACCTCGCTGAAGAGGTTGCGCTCGTCGCCCTTGCTGTGCAGCGGGGCGCCGAAGCCGATGCCCTTCTTGCCGGCACGCTGGGAGATGATCTCCTCGAGCCCGGCGAAGGCCCCGGCGACGATGAAGAGCACATTGGTCGTGTCGACCTGGATGAACTCCTGATGCGGATGCTTGCGCCCGCCCTGCGGGGGGACGGATGCGACGGTGCCCTCGAGGATCTTGAGCAGCGCCTGCTGCACACCCTCGCCGGAGACGTCGCGGGTGATCGACGGGTTCTCGGCCTTGCGGGCGATCTTGTCGATCTCGTCGATGTAGATGATGCCGGTCTCGGCGCGCTTGACGTCGTAGTCGGCGGCCTGGATCAGCTTAAGCAGGATGTTCTCGACGTCTTCCCCGACGTAGCCCGCCTCGGTGAGGGCGGTGGCATCGGCGACGGCGAAGGGCACGTTGAGGCGCTTCGCGAGGGTCTGCGCGAGGTAGGTCTTGCCGCAGCCCGTAGGACCGATGAGCAGGATGTTCGACTTCGAGATCTCGATGTCGTCGATGACGGTGTCGACGGATGCGATGGTGCTGCGTGCGCGGACCCGCTTGTAGTGGTTGTACACGGCCACCGAGAGGGCCTTCTTCGCCGCCTCCTGGCCGATGACGTACTCCTCGAGGAAGGAGTAGATCTCGCGGGGCTTCGGCAGTTCGAACTCGCTCGAGGTCTCCTCGCCGGCCTCGGCCAGACGCTCCTCGATGATCTCGTTGCACAGCTCGACGCACTCGTCGCAGATGTACACGCCGGGACCGGCGATGAGCTGCTGAACCTGCTTCTGGCTCTTGCCGCAGAAGGAACACTTCAGCAGGTCGGCACTCTCTCCGATGCGAGCCATGTGCAGCCTCCTCAATCCTTGCCGTGCTACGTCAAACGAGCCTAACCCGTGCCGCCGACAGACGCTGGCACCAGCGCGAAATCGAGCGCGGCGCGGCGGGCGGGGCCGGAGCCCAGCCGGCAGCGGATATTCTGGGGGCGACGTATTCGAGGAACGGCACCGGAGGGAGGGGCGGCATGACGACGCGGTGGGCACGATTCGCGCGCGGCTGGCTCGCCGCACTCTTCTCGACCCTCGTCGCGGCGGTCTCGCACACCCTCTCCGGCGGCGAGAGCCCGAGCGTGATCTCGCTCGCCCTGGCGCTCGCATTCGGCGGAATCACCTGTGTGGCCCTCACCGGGAAGACGATCTCGCCCCTCCGGCTCACCGCCGCGGTGGGTCTGAGCCAGCTCGCCTTCCACGCGATGTTCAGCACGATCGGCACCTCCGGCGCGCTTGTCTCGACGGGCGGCGCGGGAGCGCACCAGCACGGCGCATCCGCTGGCCTGGTGCAGGTCTCGCTGCCCGCGGGAGGGCAGGCGATGCACCACCAGGACGGCTGGATGTGGCTCGGCCACGCTGCCGCCGCGGTGGTCACCATTGTTGCCCTGCGTTACGGCGAGGCCGCTTTCTGGCGCATGCGCGGCATCGCCCTGCTGCTCGTGCGCACCGTGCTGGCCGTCGTGCCCGCCGCTCCCCTGCTCCCCCGCGCCCGGCGCCGGGCCCTCGTCGCCGGGCACCTCTTCGTGCCCCGTTGCACCCTGTTCCTCCGACTCTCCCTGGGGCTGCGCGGCCCGCCGGTGTCGTTCGCCTAGGCGAGCCTCCGCACCCACTTTTCGCGCACTACCCCGCTGCTCCGTCGTGCGACGGCGCAGCATCGAAGGAAACCATGAAGAAGTCAGTAGTCGTTGTGCCCGCAGCAATCGGAGCGGGTGTGCTGCTCGTTCTCGCGGCGCCGCTCTCGGCCAGCGCCCACGTATCGGTCGACCCGGGACAGGCCGCGGCCGGCTCCTACGCCGTGATCACCGTGAAGGTGCCGAACGAGTCGGAGACGGCGTCGACCAGCAGGGTGGAGCTCAGCCTGCCCTCCGACACCCCGTTCACCAGCGTGCGCTACGTGCCGGTGGCGGGCTGGAGCGCCGAGCTGGTGCGCACCACCCTGCCGGAACCGGTCGAGGTGGGCGAGGCGACCGTCACCGAGGCCGTGACCAGCGTGGTCTGGACCGCAGACGCCGGCTCCGAGATCGCGGCCGGCGAACTGCAGTTGTTCCCGCTCTCGGTCGGCCCGGTCCCCGACACCGGATCGATCAGCCTCCTGGCCGAGCAGGGCTACACCGACGGCAGCGTCGTCAGCTGGAGCGAGGAGGGCGAGGACGCCGAGCACCCGGCGCCCGTGCTCTACGTGAACGACGAACCGGCTGAGGACCACCACGCCGGAGCGGCGCACGACGACGAGGCCGAGGTCACGACCGCGGCCTCGACCTCATCCGATGGCGGAGACGACGTGCTCGCACGCGTCCTCGGCATCGGCGGACTCGTCGTCGGCGTCGTCGGCATCGTGCTCGCCGTCACCGCCCGCCGTAAGACGGCGAACTAGTCGTGGCCGGCCTCCGCCGCCGAACCACCGCCGTCACCCTCGGGGCAGCGGTGGCCGTCGGCGCCGTGCTGGGGTTCGCCGCCCCGGCGCAGGCGCACGACTACATCGCCTCCTCCACCCCCGCGGAGGGCGAGACGCTGACCGCGCTGCCCAGCGACTTCGCGGTCACCGCCAGTGCCACCCTGCTCGACCTCACCGGAGACGGGAGCGGCTTCGGCATTCAGGTGACGGATGCCGCGGGCCGGTTCTACGGGGACGGCTGCGTCAGCATCGTCGACACCACCGTCTCCACTCCCGCGGCGCTCGGCGAGGCGGGCGACTACACCATGGTCTGGCAGTTCGTCTCCTCCGACGGACACCCGACCAGCGGCACGATCGCGTTCGCCTGGGCTCCCCCGGCCGACGCTGTCGCCACCGCCGGCGCCGACACGGCTCCGGTGTGCGGCGTCGAATCGGGCGAGGTCCCCGAACCGGAGATGACGACGCAGGCCACCGAGCCGGCGACGCCGTCGTCGGAGGCGCCAGCCGACGCATCCGCTGACAGCGACGAGTCCGGCAGCACGCTGCTCTGGATCGGCGGCGCAGCACTGGCCGTGGTCCTCGCGATCGGCGCGACCCTGCTGCTGGTCCGGCCGAAGAAGCAGTAGCGGCGAAAGACAGCAGAAGGGCCGCATCCCCACGGGGATGCGGCCCTTCTGTCGGAGCGGCGGAACCTAGGCGGTGAGCGCCGGCAGGTTCTTGCGGGTCTCGAGCACCTGGTCGATCAGACCGTACTCGAGGGCCTCGGCCGCGCTGAGGATCTTGTCGCGGTCGATGTCCTTGTTGACCTGCTCGACGGTGCGGTTCGAGTGACGCGACAGCGTCTCCTCGAGCCAGCCGCGCATGCGCAGGATCTCCGCAGCCTGGATCTCGATGTCCGACGCCTGGCCGCGGCCCGCATCGCCCGTCGAGGGCTGGTGGATCAGGATGCGCGCGTTCGGCAGGGCCAGACGCTTGCCCGGGGTACCCGCGGCCATGAGCACGGAGGCGGCGGATGCCGCCTGGCCGAGCACCACGGTCTGGATCTGCGGGCGGATGTACTGCATCGTGTCGTAGATGGCCGTCATCGCGGTGAAGGAGCCACCGGGCGAGTTGATGTACATCACGATGTCGCGGTCGGGGTCCTGGCTCTCGAGAACGAGGAGCTGGGCCATCACGTCGTCGGCCGAGGCGTCGTCGATCTGCACGCCGAGGAAGACGATGCGGTCTTCGAACAGCTTGGCGTACGGGTCCTGGCGCTTGTAGCCGTAGGCGGTGCGCTCCTCGAACGTGGGAAGGATGTAGCGGGACTCGGCCGAGGGACGGGCGACGCCACCGAAGTTGTAGTTGTCCATGTTCGCTTCCTAGTTCTTCGCCGCGACGTCGGGGTCGTCGGACACGGTGTCGTCGGTTCCGCCGCCGCCGACGACGGTGGCTGCGTACTCGCGGATGTGGTCGACGAAGCCGTACTCGAGAGCACCCTTCGCGTCGAACCAGTTGTCGCGGTCGTTGTCGATGAGAACCTGCTCGATCGACTTGCCGGTCTGCTCGGCCGTGAGCTCAGCCATGCGCTTCTTCATGTCGAGGATGACGAAGGCCTGGGTCTGGATGTCGGCCGAGGTTCCGCCGAAGCCGCCGGACGGCTGGTGCAGCAGCACGCGGGCGTTCGGCGTGATGTAGCGCTTGCCCTTCGTGCCGGAGGACAGGAGGAACTGGCCCATGGATGCGGCCATGCCGATGCCGACGGTGACGATGTCGTTCGGGACGAACTGCATCGTGTCGTAGATCGCCATTCCCGCGGTGATCGAGCCACCGGGCGAGTTGATGTACAGGTAGATGTCGCGCTTCGAGTCTTCTGCAGCGAGCAGGAGGATCTTCGCGCAGATCTCGTTGGCGTTGTCGTCGCGCACCTCTGAGCCAAGCCAGATGATGCGGTCAGAGAGGAGTTGGTCGAAAACACTGCTGACCAATGCCGGTTGGGCCATTGTTGCGCTCCGTTTCAGTTGTAACTTGGTTCGAATCTACTGGAGGCGGCGGAACGAAACCGGCGTGTTCGCCTACGGCAGATATCGCGCCGCCCTCCGACGCCCGCCGACCGCCGCCCGCCGCGCCTATAGGCTGCTTGCGTGACGGGGACGTGGGACGATCGGGTGGCGCAGGTCTGGGCCGAGGCCGAGAACCTGAGCGACGACGTCGTGCTGTCGCGCATCGACGCGCTCGTCGAGGAGCGGGGAGAAGCGGATGCCGCGGCGGCATTCGAGGCCGCCAGCGTTCGCGACTACCTCGGATACGAGGCCGAGGCCGCTCCCCTGTACCGCCGCGCGCTGGATTCCGGGCTTGCGGGGCCGCGCCGCCCGCAGGCGACGATCCAGCTCGCGAGCACCCTGCGCACCCTCGGACGTCACGACGAGGCGCTCGACCTGCTCGAGGGGCACCTCGCCGAGCACGGGGACGACGAGTGGACGGCGCCCGCCGCCGCGTTCCTCGCGCTCACGCTCGCGAGTGCCGGGCGCGAGCGGGAGGCGGCATCCGTCGCGCTGGTCGCTCTGTCGGCCACACTGCCCGCGTACTCGGGCACCGTGCGCCGCTACGCGCTCGAACTGCGGCGCTGAGCGGCGGGCGCATCCGCTCACAGGAAAAGGCCCGCCGCACGAATGCGACGGGCCTCTGCTGTGGAACGACTACTTGTGGTCGTGTCCGTAGTGCTCGTGGTTGGCCTTGCGACCGTGGCTGTCCTTGCCCGCGCCGGAGCCGGCGTTGGCCTGGTCGAGCATGGAGGCTGCGTCGGAGGTGTCGAAGCCGTCCTCGTCGGTCGACTCCTCGGAGGAGTCGAAGCCTGCGGTGAACTCCGAGACGTCGATGACGGCACCCTTGGTGTCGACGACCTTCGCCTTGCCGAGAACGACGGCGAGGGCCTTCGAGCGGGCGACCTCACCGATCATGCCGGGGATCTGGCCGTTCTTGTCGAGGACCTGGATGAACTCGCCGGGCTCCATGCCGTACTGGGCGGCACCCTGGATGAGGTACTGGGTGAGCTCGTCCTGGGAGACCTTGATCTCCTCCTTCTCGGCGATGGAGTCGAGGAGGATCTGGGTGCGGAACGTCTTCTCGCTGGACTCGGCGACCTCGGCGCGGTGCACCTCGTCCTCGAGACGGTTCTCGTTCTCGAGGTGACGGTGCACCTCGTCCTCGACGAGCTTGGCGGGAACGGGGATCTCGAGGTCCTTGAGCAGAACGTCGACGATCTGGTCGCGTGCCTCGGCACCCTGGCCGAAGGTCTTCGACTTGGCGACCTGCGCCTTATG
>Ga0247810_10000397_pt1 | contig 51669 bp, 55 predicted proteins | sample UWRJL119311C1_FD_179918 | JGI IMG/M metagenome (GOLD analysis project Ga0247810, IMG submission 179918) | Plant litter microbial communities from Arlington Agricultural Research Station in Wisconsin, United States - UWRJ-L119-311C-1 | ecosystem: Environmental > Terrestrial > Plant litter >...
GTCGGTTTCTCTCTCTCTCTCTCTCTCTCTCTCTCTCTTTGTGTGTGCATGTGTGGGCGCGTGGGTGTGTGTGTGTGTGTGTGTGCATGTGTACACGTGTGACCGTGGTTCTATTTCTCACTTCTTCTGGTATTCCCTATCACTGATGCACACAACGTCAGTGATAATGGCATACACCCCCCTAGTTTGCTAGCCAGTGATTGTGGAAAGCTTCCAAGCACATGTTCAAGTAGCCACATGCTGGCAGCTGGTTATCTGTGGGCCAGAACTGCTTGTATTGCTGCCACAACGTCGATGACCCCCAAAACAAAAGATATTTTCTTCAATACAATTAAGAAGGAAAATAACTACCACTATACATGCGGTGACTCCTACAACTTCACGATCGATAGCCAGGAAGCATCGGCATTTCCAGAACTCTTATTGGGCATTGCTGGATCCCATAGAACTATTTTGTAACGTCGTTATTCATGCAAAGCTTCTGCTTTCTCCCCCCTCTGTACCCCAAAACACATCGTGTTGCTCGAAAACAGCATGATACTTTACCTTTACAAACAATTTCTAAAAACAGACACCCCCCAACAATTATATTTTCACCTTCGAGTTGTCTATTCACAAAGTATCGTACCAGTATCCGGTAGTGCTAGTCGCCATCCATATTTTGAGGCTGCATAAGAATGGCTAATGAGATGCAGTTGCGACGCTGCCTAATCTCGGAACCTCATGTCATATGTCAAAGAAATATAGTTCTTGTTTAAAAGCCGTTGCTCTATCTAAATTAATACCTGATAGCATTTTCTGATACACCCTATACCTAAGTAATAGGGCTCCATCTTTGGAGAATTATTTGATCAGCCTACAATTTCACTTAAGGCGAACTTGATGGAGGTTATATTAAGCATCTCGTCACCAATATTCAGAATTGCAACTGAATACATTAGTACAACAGAGCCAATCCTTCTGAAGCTATCATACACATTTCTCAGCTTCCCTTGCACACTCTCGCTATACTCCTCCTTCTCTCCTGAAGTGTAATTTAGTCTCTAGGGCAACTGAGTAAGCCGATTTATTAGGAATTCTGCTGGTAAATTCTAGATAGACCTCGTCGAGTGCCTACGTCTGGTGAGAAAAGTATGTTTTCAAACCCACATTAAGTTCGTAAGTTCGAAAACCTTTCTTTACTCATCAACTGCTACTCGTGCCTTTTTGAGCACTCTTTTACACTGATCCGTCAACCCATTTCGTACATTCCATATTTTCACTCTGCTACACATCAGCAACTGCTAGTGCTATGTTAATATGAGACATACCCAGACAGGATAATGTCTACAACATAAACATGTACGATACCAAACACTCGGCGCAACAACAGTACAGCCATACTCGTTTCGCGTCCCCATTGTACTCCCTCCTACATCTTCTCTCACGACCGTGGCATTGCTACCTACGTTTTGTTAGAACATAGTCTATAACTGACATCAAGAAAATAGTCTTCGAACATCCAGTTCCAAAACCTAGCTCGTCAACGCCGCTACAGCATCCACCCCATGTCCATTCTTTACACACAAATGTACGATTAACTCCACTAAGCTCCTCTCTTTTCACTGTAACAGCCATGGCTCCTACGACACATGCTGCTGCCAAGAGCCTGAGAATAGCCATGGTCACGTGTTTAAATACTTGAGTGTCTTCTCAGTTTGCGTCCGAGAGAAAAGGAGAATTAGTTGGGAACAAAACTAAAAGAGATACTTATGCCTATTAAAACACAGGAGCAGGAGAATGAACAGATATAAAGTGATATGGATTTCTTGGAACCACTTTGGCTAAAGCAATCCCCATGGTCACAAGTTCCTCCGGGGAAGGTCTTGGGTGCAGCTGTAAAAAGGATAAATGTGCAAATCCTCCCACCATTTCCGAGCTAGCAACAGAACTTGTACAGACGAAGAGCTCATTCGTTCCCCATCGAGAACCTTTCAGTATCCAAATTCCTAACCTGGATCTATGGGAATTTTCCGTCGGCTGAGCGTCCAAAATTATAGATTTAATAGTCGGATCTGGCTTAGAGAGGCTTCAATATCCAAGCTCTGTCACGTTGGGTCCTTGCTCTCGGCTCCCGCTTCCGAAAAATCTACTAGAGACATCCAACTGGGTAAGAAAGAAAACTTTGAGGGTCTGATTACATATGTCATGGCTATGGAATGCATCTAACCCTTTTCTTTCAGACGGGGTAAATTCCGCGCAAATTATCAAAGAAAAAAAGCTCCGTTTCTAGTTCTTTTTCTTATAAATCAAAGTCATGTGACACAATACGCAAGTTTGAAATAACGGAATCAATCCGTGAAAACGAGCCATCTGATTCGCTCGCTTCGCGCCCCTTTCCTCCTTGTCTCTTGGACTGTGAGTAGGTTGAGATGGTGCCTGGTTCCAAACTCAAAAGTTACTCTTATTACAAATACAACATAGTCTCAGTCTCTTAGTTATGCATCAGAAACCAAACTATCTACGGCACCACTCCTCCGTACTATGTCACTGGCAATGCGTCGATTACGAATTTACAACCAGTAGAGCGGAAAGCCAAAGAAGTTTAGCATAGCTGCTTTCTTTGTGCACATTAATTACAGAATACATTGTTAAGCAGTTTTGACATATTCCGCTCCGCTGAGCATTGTTGAACTTGGTAATTGATGTTGACCAAGACTTGCCAGCGATAAAGGAAATCCGTCCCTAGACTTAGACATGAAGACTTACCAAGTATAAGTACAAGATAAGGGATTTCCTTTCATCTCACTACTCGACTGATTATCCAACATTTCAATCTCTCATATCAACAATTAAGATATATCGAATAATATTAGAACGTTACAGAACTTCAAATGGCATTCCCAACTTTCACCAAGGCGTGGCACACTTCCCCATACCCAGCGATATCTGCAACTCGACCTGAACTCTCGACAGCAGGCAAGTCGGTGTTTATTACTGGTGGGGGTTCTGGAATGGGCCCAGGAGTTGCTCAAGCTTTCGCAAGGTCAGGAGCAACAAAAATAACTAGTAAGTCTATCGCCCTTGATAAACTCCATTCCATCCACGTCTTTTAGAACATCAACCTAGCAAAATAAACTTGCTAATGAGAACTTGTCAAAGTCATTGGACGTACAGCCTCTACACTAGAATCAACCAAAAAAGTCATTAAAGCCAAATACCCTAGTGTCCAAGTCCTTACTCACGTCGCTGATATCACCGACACGACCGCCGTCAATGCCGCCTTCGCCGCCTCCAAGAAAGTGTTTGGACCAGTCGACATCCTGATCGCTAACGCCGGCTACCTTCCCGATATCACCCCCCTCGCCACTGGTGACCTGGATGAGCTCATGAAGGGCTTCGATGTCAATGTACGCGGTAATCTCAACGTCTTCCGAGCTTTTCTCGCCAATTCATCCGCGCACCCTACTCTGGTCCACGTCAGTACTGGTGGTGTACATGCGCCAGCCATGGGTCCGGGTATGGGCGCATATGTTGCTGGTAAGTTGGCTGCTGCCAAGCTGATGGAATATGCGGCAATGGAGAACCCCCATGTGAGAGTTCACACTATCCATCCTGGAGTGGTAGCTACTCCAATGAACAAGAAGACTGCAGATGCTGGGTTTAGCCTCCCTTTTGACGAGGGTATGATGATCTTCTCGTGACTTAGAGGACACCATGCTAACAAGTACTGACAGAGGAGTTGACGACTAACTTCATTGTATGGATCACAAGCCCTGAGGCTGAATTCTTGAGAGGAAAATTTGTTTGGTCAAACTGGGACGTCGAGGAGCTTATGTCTAAGAAGGATGGGCTGAAAGTGTCGCCGAAGTTGACAATGGGACTTTATGGATGGGTAGAAGGAATTGAAGCTTAAGGACTCGCAAGAGGAAATAGTGTCAAATCAATTTGAGTTCGTATTGCCAATTTGAGCATCTTAGATAATGTTTTCAGATTATTGTGGTTTAGTGACCATTGTTCATGTTTCTTGATATGTTCATAAAAACTTGTTCCTAGTATTCATGATGTCCTGCTCGGCACAAAGATAAAAAACCTTTGTTGTATCAGACTGAATGGTAAGAACAACAAAACACAAAAAGCCATTGTTTTCAAAAATCCAGAAAAGCTCTGTTATTGTTCGTATTAGAGAGTGAACACCGTTGGAGTGTGTATTCAAAAACAACTAGCAGGTCAGCTTGCTACTTGGTATTCAAACCATTTTCTCAGCAAAAGGTAAGTGCAGCACTAGAAAACTCCCCTATTGAACTATAAAAGGAGTTCAGAGAATACTCTTTTTGAGAAACGACACAGGATCAATCCTAGCCATGAAAACCAAACCGGTCCTAAGTGTGGACACTAGCGATGAATGCGTGCGAGGTCCTGAGAACAGCCGAGACGTACCATGGACTCCCAACCCAGCGGAGATGGTTACCAAGCTGCTCAAAATCGACAGCTTCCTGACCGAGCGGATCCATCAGGCTGCTAACGAAGACATTCCAAACACAAGCGAAGGTGCCGCCCATTGCAAAGCCTTGATTGAGAAGATCGAAAACCTCGTTCTCAAGAGACTGAAGAGATACAAGCCGCTTTTAAATGCTGAGCAACAGCTGCTGCGGAAGGCGATCAAGCATCATGCCTTGATGGTGATATTGGACCTGAGTTTTAGAGCAACTGGCATCGCGAGAGTAGTGTGGAAAGAGTATGATAAGCGGCCGGTCAGGCTCATGATCAATGCGAACCCATGCACTCCATGTTCTCCATAGTAGAGAGCCAAGTATTGACATAGATGCAGGCTGCCATTCTTTTTGTAACACTATTTAGATAGTTTTAGCTAACAGTGACTCTAGAGTTTCTAAGCAATAATTCTCAATACTACCCCCTGCAAAACTTAAATAATGTATCTTCATCATCATGCCTAGTCTTGTGATATAACGACGGACTATGATCTGATCTCTTATACTTCTTGAAACTGTAGCAAAAGCAGGCCAAAGAAGCAGAGAGGTTCCTCAGCATTGTTCAATATATTCCTAGTCTCGCACCACTTATTCTTTCTGAGTATACAAGATTGTCAAAAACCGACATCAAGTGGGTATCAATGTTGTTATGTTACATATCAAAATTGTAGCCGTGTCTATCAAAACAATTAAAAAAACTTAAAAGCCAACGGTGAAAATATCAGTGACCTCCTTTCCCAGTTTTTGAACTCCATCGCTGTCAACAATTTCTTTCTTTATTCTCAGCTAGATGGACACCCGACTTTCCAAACCTTTATTGATCATAGGCCACAATATGGCCATCTCTAGATGTTAACTCACGGTGGGTGACAGTGTATGGAAAGGATATCAAGGTCTAGAGCGACCAAAAAAGGAGGCAAGAAAATGCATCCGCCAATCCAGCGCTTTTACGAGATGTATCAACCTACTACAATACGTAATTAAACTGGCGCTGGGGACTCATCGGGTGCTAATTGAATATGAGTGAAGAAAACAGCGAATGGTGAAGAATGTTGAGAATGACAAACTTGATATTAAAATGGGTGAGATCAAAGATAGTAGATGGGACGTGACGCCTGCCTGACTGATAGTATGGCACTTTCTATGCACCATTTCCACCGCTCCGCCAGTTCATGATACAAGTCAGATAGTAAGACCTGCAAACGTGTTGAATCGTTTGTTTATCATTAAAGAGGGTCTAGTTCTATACTACGCTTGAAAGAGATCATTACTGAGCACGCTCTGTGACCTTCTCGATATAATTTTCCTCTTGTTTCCGCTCATATTCCTCTATAATTTTCCGCTCCTCTTCGCTGTACTTTTTGCTCTCAATTTCCTCAGCAGGCTCTTTAAAGTACTTGCTAGCCACAAAGGGCATCTTTGTAACCTTTGCTTTACGCTTCTTGCCCCTGACAATGACTTCCACCTCTGTTCCAGACTTGTTGAAGCCGGTCTTGATATAACCCATCGCTATATTTTTCTTGAGTGTTGGACTTGGACATCCACTTGTGATAACTCCGATATGATTTCCGTCAGAATCAACGACCTCAGAACCTTCTCTGGCCGGAGCGCCTTCAACAATGAACCCAACTCTGCGCTCCTTGACTCCAGTACCGCCTTTGCTCGCGGGTACTAGTTGCCCTAAGATTACATCAGAGCCATGAAAGCCCCCTTCTTTCTTTCTATCAGCGCCAATAATCCAGCTCAATCCGGCTTCCACGGGTGTCGTAGAATCATTGAGATCGTGCCCATAAAGACACATTCCAGCCTCTAATCTCAGACTATCTCTAGCGCCTAGCCCTGCAAGTTGTAAACGCTCTGGCCCGGCACTTTGTAACAATGCCTCGGTGACAGCTACGGCATTGTGGCCTGGGATAGAGATCTCAAATCCATCCTCCCCAGTGTAGCCACCTCGACTCACTAGTAAATCATCTGATAATTCGCCGTTGAGGAGTTTGATCTTGATGAACTGCGCGCGTCCAAAGTATAGCTTCTTCACAATTGAATCTTCTAATAGTTTGGTCACTTCAGGCTTGTCTTCAGGCCATTTTACTAGTGACTGCAAGATTTCGGCGCTCAATGGTCCTTGTAGAGCAACCAGCCCAGCACCATCTAAGACTTTCCAATCGACCTTCTCACCTCCATTTTTCTCGAAGACTGCCTTTTGTTCGGTCAAGTATGCTAGATCTTTCTCCCTGCAGCCAGCGTTTGTGACAACGTAAAATAATTCCGGGCCTAACCGTGATATAATAGTATCATCAACAATCCCTCCCGTACCAGGCCACAGTAGTGCGCTCAAAGTACTACTCCTATGTCCCAATGACTTGATTCCAGCGGGGGTGATCGTTTCGAGAAATGCAATGGCACCAGGCCCACTGATGAAGTGCTGAACCATATGGCTAACATCAAAAAGTGAGGCATGACTCCGCGTAAAGTGATGAGAGGCGCCAACCCCGAGAGACTTATACTGGACTGGCATAAGAAAGCCTCCGAATGGAACCATCGTTGCGCCGTTTGCGACATGAAGATCGTAGAGAGGGGTCTTCTGAAGGTCGGTAGGCGGTATAGCGGTTGAAGCATAACGGATACGGGTCGAAGATTTCCCTAGAGATTGGAAACGTGCAGAGAAATTGTTGGAAGTTCTTGAGGAGCAAGGTGATGTTGAGGTTGTGGTCGCATGGCGGTATAGAGCTGTTGACATCGGACGGGAGTTTCTAAGTGAGGCCTGGTGGCTGCCAGCAGCATCACTCAGTCTTGTTACAGCTCTGACACGCTTCATAATGGCCAATTATCAGAGTTCGTCTTGTGGTGGTGTTTGTAGCATGCGAAATGCATCTCGACTGAGGACGGATACAGCTCCAACGAAGTGGGGGATAAGCTGCCCGCGACGATGTTGCTATCACCTTCGGCTTCCGGCGGGCATAGGTCACTGGGGTAGTCTCAAACTAGTACATGATTCTGGATTAGCTTTAATCATATGCAATAATCAATGTCATGATATATCAAATCTGCGAGTTTAGCCCTGGTTTCGATCGCAAGTTCAATATCTTATAGCTCGGTATTCTACAGTATACACCCCGCAACCCCGCCCGCTCTTATGTACTTATTTGGTTTCGAAGCTATATCTGAGCCAACCTGATAAGGCGTTCAAGCTCTCCCACCGGACTGTCTCATCTGGCTCTACCATCAATTCCATAACTCGCGTCTTCAAACCTAACTTCTCCAATTGGTACCTCCTTTCCGGAACCTCTTTGACGAGACAACCAATATCATTGCAAGCTATAGCAAGGACTTGCTTGTCATTCTCCCAAGCTTTGCCCATAATTTCTGCTAGCTTTTTCGGCAGCTCTCCTTTCTCGTGATCAAGAATTCTGCGAGCGTTCTCGGCCCAGAACGTGGGGCTCCGGTGCGGTGGTGACCATCGCAGGTGTCCCGAGTTCACTTCAGCTGCATACTCATCGAAGGTTGTTTGCGTTTTGGTATACTCCTCCAACATTTCGCTGAGATTCTGAAGATCTTCCAGAAGATCTTGATCAGTAAGATGGCGGCCATTCAAGTTTTCCAAGAGTGCTGGTAAACGTGCAAGGACTGCAGCTGGTAATAAAAATTGACGGTTAGTTGATAAAAGGTTGTAAAGTGACGAGATTAAAAGGCGCGTAGTCTTTTCTTTAGGCGACAATCGTAATAGCTTTGTGAAAAGGGGGACTATGTCATACTCTCTGCACATTAATTAGTATATTAAGTTGACAACAGATAATTTCAATATCAACTTACTCATCGAAGCTTTCGCCTATCGCGGCACCTTCAAAACTGAGCTGCCAGAGAACTAATAGAACATGGTAAAGCAGTTGAAGGCCAACTCCCCCACCTAGGGACCCTTCAGAACTGCGAGCGCTGGCACCACTCCAAAGAGTTGCAGAGTCTCCATTGGAACCTACGCCTGCTGCAGCTCGTAGAATGTCAGTCAAAGGACCCACTGTCTCTTTCCGTTGCTCCCAAAACGCCTCTCTTGCCTTTCTACTGCGCAAGAGCGTCGAGTACTCTAAAACCGCAATATCTTGTAGACCACCATCTGACACCTTAGTTAAGGTTGCCAAGTATGAGAATAGCTTGGGAAGTGCTGAAGCTTGCTTGGTAGATAGATCTGGAGATGCAGCAATCAAGGAAGTAACGACGTTCGAAGTGAGCAGCGGTATAGGATCCTCTGAGTTATTGGAGTGGGCGAGGAGAGGCAGGAAAGGCTTAAAAGGATCAGGATGTTCAGAGATTGCCGCAGAGAGTGCTGGGATACCTACATAGTATCTGTTAGAATCCACTTCGGTACCTAAGGCTGGTACAACTACGCACCTTCGAGCAAGTCTGCTAGCAAGACCAAAATGTATTGAACAACGTCTGCACGCTTTGCAGCTGACTCCACAACACCTGCTTTGTTATCACCACCTACGAACAAGGCACGATATCCATCGAGATCTGCTTCAACAGTCTGCTTTCTCTGCTCCTTTCTGACCTTGTCTACGGCCCTGATTTTGCTCAATTGATTGTCGGTTATTGTGCCAGCTCGTACAGCTCCATCCCACGGAATTGGTCGAGCGCGGATGTTATTCTGGAGCGAGGAGAGATACGTAGGAGGGTCTAAGGACATTGCGACTGGCTTGTCGTCTTTTAGTTCGTATAGGGTAAGTGGAGGTAGGTAGGAGGCCAGGTAGTTGATGGGGATGTAGCAAGGTGAAGCTCCTGATGCTACTGCCTTATCGTACGTAGCTTGAGCTTGACGGTAACATTCGCCAAGACACCAAAATGTGCAACGCCGCTTAGAACAGAAGCCAAAATGCCATAAATCTAGAAGTCACATTCTGAAAATTGAAACTTGAATAATTGCATGATTCTAAGCTATGGCAATATTATTAAGAATATATGACTCATAACCTGATCTCTTGATTTTCCAACCATTTAGACGCGCCAATTTGAAGGGTATACAGTGAAATATTTCCCTGGAAACCACCAGCCACAGCCGCCAAGTTCGTTTGAATACCGACCGAAGTCATCTACCTCATGTGAGGGGGCAGTTCCTTCTCTTGCCAACTATGATAATCTGGCAATTTTCCTGACCACTAAATGGAATGTTCTTCATGCTTCTATAAGATATCTAAAGCCACCCGTTTCTCGTGGCTATTCAATCTGCTCAAACTATCTAAAAGCGTAGGCCAATGGAAAATAACCTACCACTCACCTACTGCTCGTTCAAGGAAAGCAGCTCATACTGCAAAAGAGCCGGGAGCATCTCGATATTCTATTAAGTCATAGAAAAGTATCATCACGAGGTGGCATCACATTAACGACATACACTCTAGTAATTTAATGTGTTCTTATTGTCAATATATTTACAATTGACCATTGTAACCCAAACAAATCCTCTCTCCCGCTTAGGTTCTTTTACTGCATTGTCCATCATACGAACAAATTCTTTCAAGTAATAACAACAGGAAGAGGCCGGAACGCCAGACCAGAGAATTTAGACGCCAGAGTGATGAAAGAAGGCAAAATAATACTAGGGAAAAATAGGCAAAACTCCGGCACTCTGAAAATTGCATAATTGCTAATCATACCATCGACTTAGCTGAGAACCAACAAGAACACGCCAAGTTGATGGATATGGGCAGCATTGATGAGGATAAGAAAATCGTCGATCCGTCTATCATAAATTCTCGTTTCGTATCCCATCCAAATGATGCTTTGGTGTATCCAGCAGAGCGGGGAAACTGAAGATAGTTGTATAGGTATGAATATGCATCATTGGCATCATTAACGCGAGCCCATCTCAAGTGGTACAGACACATCAACACCAAAGCCAGCAGCATGCTTCTTAGCCCATGATCTTGTAAGGATGGATGCTATATGATAATTAGCTGTAATTCAAGGACAAGAGGAGCTAGAACGCCATACCCTTGAGAAACTTCTTGCTTGCGTACTTCTTGAAGAATGCCTCGTGAATGACAGGACGGGCAAGGTAATCAACCATAAGCTTGAAGACTGGTTCGATCTCCTCCTCACTATATCCAGCATAGTGTGCTAGAGTTGCGTGCTAATATTTGTTAGCTAAAATCATAACACTGGGAAGAGTTACTACATACCCATTCGCCTCTTTCAAGAATAGCACGAGCCAAGTACATAGAGGCAGCAGCTACATGACTAGGTAGGTAGTTCATGAAGCGGTGATCAAGGAGACTAATCTCCATAAGATATTTGCCAAGGGTCCGGGTTTGGATATCATAGTCGTCGGCCTTTGAGATGCGGCGAAGGAAGTTCATTGGGTTGGGATAGCTGAGGTCATAGTCCAGAGCACTAAGAACATAGCGCTCAGCACTGAGAATTTCGTCCTCGGTGAAGCCATCATCAGCAACGTGACGAAAGTTGGCAACATGTGGAGAGAGAACCTCCTCGTACTTAGAAGCAATGAACATGGCAGTAACGCCAACCAATTGCAGACGATCGAGCTGGACCATCTTGGCCGAAAGGAACCTGTCGATAATATTGACAGCAAGGAACAAGGTTTCAGGTAGGAGATGGAATCGAGTGTGAACCTCAATGAGCCAATCAACTAGAATGCCCCGCATCTTCCACTCTAGATCCTCTTGATGATCCATGTAGTCGGCGTTTGGTCGAGTCGAAATCTCTAGCTTCTTCAAGTAATCAAATATCTCAACAACATACTCGGCAACCATCAATGGGTCGTCGAGATCTTCTTCATCCAAGTTCAGAGCAGCCTCGGCGAACCGACCTGGAATAGATACCTCCTCCTCAACCTCACACTTATTGGCCTCGATGATGTTCTCCCTGGTATCTTCGATCGTGATTTCTTCCTTAACTGCAAGATGGACCTTCTTTCGCGATGGCTGTTCATCCTCAATTGGTGTCTCCTCCTTGACTGAGTTGCTAGAACCTCCCTTTCTCTTTCCAGCCGTGACACCTGATCCAGATCGCTTAGTCTCCGCCTTCTTGTTTGCATCCTTTAAACCAAGAACAGAGCGAGTGGATGTAGCACGAGAAGTATTTTTCTGAACACCAGTGGGCTGAGCTGCCTTTGATACAAGACCAACCTTAGCATTCGCCTTCTTTCCCTCGACAACGCTCTCTACCTTCGTGACATTGCTGACGTCTCCCAATGCAGCACGCTTGCGGAGGGGTTGGATAGTGGCACTAGATTTCTTGGTCTGGAGCTTTTTTACTGGGCCACTGGAGGCATCCGTGTCGAAGGCAGCAGATTTCGATCTTGTTAGGCGCGTAGCTGCTGCACCAACATTGTTCTCGTCGTTTTCATTCGTGACAGCTCTGCGGCTGGTTATCCGACTCTGTGTCGGTATTAGTTCTGTAGAGATTGAGAGCACTTGTGACAAAACAACAACAGCAACTCTTTGCTAGAATTAACTTACAGGAGGCATATTGTTTGTGGGATGTATTAATGATTAAATGTGAGTATCGAGAATAGGTCCAAAGCTATATTTCGGATCAGCAAAACGCGATAACAAAATACAAAAGGACCGCGTCGTCAAAACGATCAAAGACGTGTGTGACGCGACTGGCAAAGAACTAGGAGCCTAAGACTGAGGTGTACATACACAAAGTCACCAAGAGTACCTCAAGACTCTGGCTGAATATATCTGGTGTTTGGAGAGAGCTGTCTCACGATGTATCAACAACGCTTGCGGGACGTGTGCCTCTCGTAAGGTGTCCGAAGTGTCCAAGTAATTGACGGCGTCAAGTATATGAACAACAGACGTGTTGATCGAACGGAGGAGAGAATTGAGGTTGAGGGTCGGTCTGAGAGGAGAGGAGGAGGAGTGTTTTGTATTATGGCGATTGGGGGAGGAGGAAGTCGAGGAAGTTTGGAGGTGGATGCTCGCCTGTTTTGTCAGGCGCTAGTGTGGTGAGAAATGTGTAGGCGACGCGAATGCAGGGGCCCCCAAGAATGATTTGAAGCTGGCTGGGTACGCGTTGGCAAAGCAAATGCAGTAACTCGAGGTATTGAAGACGCGAGAAGACTTTTTCCAAATTAATTGAGAGTAAAAGAGCCAGAATTGAAACTGTCTTTAATGGCGGGCAAAGAGAGCAGCTTTTGTTGATAGCAACCAGACCCATAATTAATCCCTGGGCCAAGCAACGCTGTGGCTGTACGTGACTTTAGCCACAATTTAAGGAAATGTGAGAAGTTCCTGGTGGATCTATCTTGAAGCTAGAAGTCGAGCATTATCAACCTCAACGCTGCTTCATTGCCTTCTTGACGTCGCTCTCCAGTGGCGGACAGATCAATTGTAGCCGTCCGCCATGTTACAACCAAGATTTCTGCTGCGGCAGTCACAACTAGCATGCTGCAGACTCCCACTCAGACCCTCTCCCCGAACTTATGCAACTGTCGTAGAGTCTAGCAACATCGTCTCTGCTCCTCCAGAAACTATAGCTTTTGCTCCTCCTGCAACGACAGACGATAAAAATGCATCTTTCGCTATGCGAACATACAAGCCGCGAACACCAGGTTTGCGGCATCTTAAGAGGCCCATCAATGACCATTTATGGAAAGGACGGCCCTTTTTGCCATTGACGATTGCAAAGAAAGGACATGGAAAGGGAGGTCGGAACAACAGTGGAAGAGTAACGATACGTCACAGAGGAGGTGGTCATAAAAGAAGATTACGAACAGTCGACTTCCACCGTATGGCTCCAGGAAAACACACTGTGGAGAGAATTGAGCACGATCCAGGACGAAGTGCACACATTGCTTTACTCAATGAAGATGCTACGGGAAAGAAGAGCTATATCGTTGCAGCAGAAGGTATGAGGGAAGGAGATGTGATTCAGAGCTATCGAGCTGGCATTCCAAAGGACCTGTTGGCAAGCATGGGAGGAGTTATCGATCCCGGTGTGCTAGCCGCAAAGACTGCATGGCGGGGAAACTGTCTACCTCTTCATATGATTCCTGTGGGAACGATGGTCTACAATGTCGGATCTATGAAGGGCGGGGGGGCGGTATTCTGTCGGAGTGCTGGTACATATGCAACTGTTATGCAAAAGGATGATGAGGTGAAGACTGGTAGTGGTCAGAGATTTGTCAACGTTCGATTACAAAGTGGCGAAATAAGAAAAGTCAACAGAGAAGCCTGTGCTACCGTTGGAGTTGCCAGTAACCCGCATTATATGCATCGACAGCTGGGAAAGGCTGGACGAGCTCGATGGTTGAATATCAGACCTACGGTCAGAGGTTTAGCGATGAACGCCGGTAGGACATTCCTTCCTCAGATGTGAAGTATAAGAGTCACCCCAAACTGACGCAATATTAGCTGATCATCCTCATGGTGGTGGAAGAGGTAAATCCAAGGGTCACGTTAATCCTGTTAGTCCTTGGGGTATGCCGGTAAGTGCACATGAGAGGTTCTTCTACGTTGACTACTGCTAACATTAAGCCAGTCCAAAGGAGGCTACAAAACCCGGAAGTATAAGGTGAATAAATGGGTGGTAACACCAAGGGTGAGAAACCAAGGGAAGCGAAGGGTCAAGTAGACGATCTGAAAGGTTAGTAATCTGGGCATTTAATCCTGCATCGATGCTTTCCAAGCAGTCGGTGAGGCGTTTTATGCACCACTTGTACAGGATTAGAGACGGTGAAGGAGACGTGTACCAAATAGAAATTTAATTAAATCTAACATCTTACAAAATTTTCTTTTCAATTCATACCATAAGACTTCTTCTATCCTATAAGGTACCAACACTTAGGAGAAGCTCCAAAGCCCAACATTTCCCAAACATCAGGGACTGCCAGCCCTACCGTACCTCCGAACATGGTTCTAATAAGCTAAATGGTACGCAAGCGGATATAACATCTATATATGGGACACTTCAATCAGCTACCAGAAGAGCTTAGCAACCCAACACCAGCCAAGCCTACGCGAGAAAGCATGATCTAAACGATCGGGTCATCATGTGGAAAGTAACCATGCGAGCCATGCAACCTTAACTCTAAAATCCTTACCCACGCACGTTGGCCAGGGAAGCTCAATCAGCTCCCCAAGCATTGCTCATTGGTGTCATCCGCCCTGTATGCCTGGATGTAATGCGACTCGTCTGTATGTGAGATTTTCGGCAACGATACACTTGACCGACAAAAGCCACCACGATGTGGCCTATGTATATGCCAGTGCGGTGCTTTTGCCAGTCTTTGCACCAAAGGCGTTACGTAGTCGTCAACGTTAAACCAGTGGGTGACACACGAGCTTGCATCCGAGAGCAACCGAAGTGATCGTTGACTTAACGAACTCAACGCCATCACCGCCATCAAGTCGTTTGTGGTTTGATCCAGGAATGAAACGTTGTATTGCATATTTCGCAGTTGTTCCCCTACATCAACCTACTATCAGAATCAGATCTTGCTACCCCGCCCCCGCGAATAGAGCATGTAGAGGCACACCGACTCTCAGCCTCTTTCCTTAAAATAGCACTTTAGAGATATTATGGCTCCATTTTGTCATTTGGTATTGTTTAAATCCGTTGCAAGAGCCGAGAACCAATCCCATGGCTCCAATCTACTGTGTTTAACGTACAAGTTGCACACCCAAGAAACGCCAGTGCAGTATCGAATGGTATCTTCTAACTAAAAACAAAATCTGTCGAGTAGAGTTCTACTTGCCCCTATTCCACCTTCCCATATGTCCAAATGCAGAGGCAACCCCGTTATGAATTTCCAAATATAAATCATCGGTTTCGTGTATGTCGTTAGTAAATCAATCTAGCTGAGATCCATTTTAGCAAGGTGAAACTATGATCCCCCTTCCCATCCCAAATCCATGGGGTCCATTGGGCCCAGTCCCATGAGCTGTCTAAAGACGCCTTCGCCTACAGGTGTGAGGCCACTTGTTGCCTGGTTCATCTCCCACCCCCCGTGAATGGGATAGTCTCCTGACTGGGTAGGGGCTCCAGCCATATATTCGGTATTGTCTGTTGCTAACCCAGTTGCCGGTACAGAACTGTAGCCCGGCTGTGTAGAAAAAAATCCACCGTTTGATCTTGTATCAGTACCCACAACAAGTGGCTGGTGGTGTGGTGGTGCAGGGCTTGTTTCGTAAGACCTTCCCCCTGATTTAGCGCATCCTGGCTGCATCTGAGCGCGTGGCTCTGAAGGAGTAGTGGAACTGGGCGTTGGTCGATTGGAACCCGAATGGGCTGTATCTGGGGAGAAGCTTGCATCAACACTGTTGCTATTTTCGCTGTTGACATAGCCTGTACTATTCATATCTCCAGCTTGATAGTGTCTGGGTGGTAGCGGATCGATCACAAGTCCTTGTAATGAATGTTGCACGTCATGGCTGCGATTCGGTGCATGGTCTGGTAGAGGCGTCCAGTTTGTTCTCAAGTCCTCGAAAGCCCCGATTGGATCAGCACTTGCATTTGGTATTTCTTGTCCAGCCTGAAATGCGCTAGAGCCATCATCCTCTACAATCTTCATGAAATGACATTCATTTCGAGGTTTAGTTGGTGCTTTAGATTGTTGGCCCGTATATGGCGTTTTTGCAAGCTAGAATCATTAGTAAATGCGATTCCGAAAGTAAAAGAGTAGACTCACATCCTCATTATAGGCAGAAATGTTCTTGAAGCTGGGGTTCCGTAGTCCAAGGCTTTCTAGATCAACATCAAGCTGAACCAGAAATGATTCGGTTAAAGGATTCTTTCTCTTCAGGGCATTCATAGCAGAAAGTAGAAAACGAAGAGAATCTCCTGTTTGGGTGTCTTCTGGTCTGCTTTTGAGATACTGAACGAAGACCCGAGCTGCAACGTATAGGCAGAAGGATATGAAAGGGTTCATCTAAGTAATTGAGCAAACGAATTAAAGACATCACGAGTTAAGTACTTACTGCTGATAGTTCCATATGAGATATCATCCTCATGATACTAGCAATTTCACCAGCTGCTGTAATGCACCGAACCTTGCTCTCCGCGCTGATCGACGATGGGAGATGATTTTTGTCCGCCTTAAAGATAGCTGCTTGATGAAGACAAATTGTTGATGTGTGGATGTTCATATTAGCGAACACGACATTGGCGCTCGGAGAAGTGCCAGTCCTAGGTAATTTTAAGTGTGCTGGCATAGATAGAGATGTGTTGAGAAGGATGTTGTCCATATGCCTGTGGCGTTTCCAAAACTCTCCATTGAGGTCGTTGTCTCGATCATCAGAATCAGGACGGTGTAGGTGTACAAGATTGCGACCAAACAGACATGCCATCAGCACGATGCTCCCAAATGCTGAGAGTTTTGAAGCACCGGTAGGGGTCAAAGAGTCAGCAAGAGACGAAGTCCGCTCAGGTTTGCTAAGTTCAAAGGCCTCATCAGATGAAGGAAGATCCGTAAGAATATCCCTCTCATCAAATGTCATAGGCCAGCCGGTACCGATGCTAGCATAGCGATCCTGACAGAATGCCATCCAGAAAGTTCTTCGCCTCTCCTCTCTCTCGGTCCAGTCTCGAGGGGCAGGTAAACACTCTTTTACGTCTAATCCTGTGCCATCTAACCGGTGTAATCCCATCCTGTAAAGCGTTAGCTACGGTAGATACTCAATGAAGACTGGCTTACATTTGGACCATTCGCACGGCTGCACCAGTACTCATCCACGCTCTAGGAAAATACATCATTTTAAATTCGTAAGTGGACAAAAGAGCGTGTGTTTGTGCATGAGCGACAGAAATCATATGTTCTCCATGTCCTTTCAAGGCATCTGATTCCATGTATTTTCTAGCACGTTGGTAGAAATGATCCCTAAGATCCATGAATTTCTCAGTCACAGAAGCAGCGAGCGCCCACATTGCATATCTCAGAGCAACAGGAGGACGCTGGTTTGGTGCACTAAAAGCGGGTGGGTTAGTTTTTGGAAATCAATGATGATCGTCAATTAGATTAAGATTTGAGCTCGATGTAGCTGGGAGATTTCTCTTTGCAACTATCACTAGAATAGGGACTAAATATTTAAGCGACCTAGCAGAATACACTTAAAATAACAGGCGATATAAAAAGGGGTAAGTTGACTTAACCAAGAATTTTGTAAGCTTACAGGTTCATTGCTGCCAGATAGCGATACTTGTGTATCATTGGGTGCGAAGGGTGTATCTTGTCGAAATAAATCTGATGTCTGCAGTCTATATAAGCATGTGATTCTGCCGATCTCTGAGTTTCTTCATTTTGGAAGATCACGTACAGTTCATCGACTGTATCTTGAGGAGGTAGCGGCTCCTCAAGACCAAGTCCTATCATCTCCCAAGTGAAGGTATTATCGTCTAGTCCCATGCCCATATCCATACCTTCGGGGAATCCCATATTGTCCAAGTGTTGCGGAGGAGATTCTCCGTTATAACGCCATCGCTCAGTTCCAAGAATACCAGCGGTGGGATTTGCTATTCCAAAATCCCCTGCCGGAATCGAACCAAGACCAGCTCCACTTGCAAAACTAGTTGGTATAATTTCTGGCGTCGTAACTGGAGGAGGATCCTGTGTCTTGAGAAGAGTCTCGACTTGCTCTACAAAGGAGTTAGTGTTTGCCCAGCTGACGTGCAAAGCGGTGGTTTACTCACTCAGTCTCTCTTCCAGGGCTTTCACGTATCCTCTTTTTGGGCCAGACTTCCTACGAACCTCGTCGTATGCGCAATTATGTCCCAGTCGCGTACATGTCGAGCAGCTCGGCTTTGATCCGTCGCACTTCAGCTTCCTTTTTCTGCATATAATACAAGCGATTCGCTTTGGTTTAGGTACATTCGAATCCCCTCCGCTTGCAGCATCTGCGTTCCCATTCGCATCTACCGGACTCCTCTGTCGCTTTTTATTTCCGTTTGTACCATTACTGCCAGTGGGGAGGGAAAGGTCGTTAAAATAACCCTCTGGAGGGGTATTCGATGCGGAGGACATAACGGTGGCTGGCAATTGGCCTCGGGTTCAGGTCCGCTCGCACGATCTAGGTTGGGTTCTGGTCGAGTTTCTCAAGTATATGTTGTTTGCTTTCTATTCACAGGACTCTCGGTGGGGTGGTGGGAGGAGATAAATGTACGTCTTGTGGCGTAGACTGATATGTAGATAGGTGGATATATATTACAGGTGTACCGCTGGTATGTACTTTGAACTTATTCCGTTCAAACTGGAAGAGGGATCGACAACAGATAGACGAAGTTACATAATGGAGCTGATACGACGTCGTCAAGCTGCCTTGAGAGCGAACGATGGGGCGTTCCCGCAGAGGAGGAGCTCAAGCCAAAAATAAACGGGACCGACGGCGGCGCTCGCTTATTTCTAATCTACAGTAGATGCGATGGACAACGGCTCGGCTTCCATACAGGACATACAACAACGGATGTGGAGGAGGGTAGCGCAGACACCAACACAGATATAAAACAAAGTGGCAGGATCTATTCGCCGGGCGCGCAAGATATTTAAGTATCGTGCGAGGTTTTAACGGAAAGGAAGGCTGGAAATAGAGTTTGGTCAATCAGGAGCAGTGGCAGTGTCCCAGAGGTCCAGCTCAATATGTATTAGATTTGACTGGGCCAGGTAGGGAGGAGTGTTACTGTACGGTATTGCTTGTTGATTGCTGCTCACTAGACTTGAGCCCTTCTAACTGGACTGGAAGATGGAAAGCTACATGCCCCGGCTACAGTTCCCCAGGACCCTGGGCTGGTAATGGATTGATTACGGGGCCGGACAGGTCAGGATAGTCCAGCTCAGAAGACAAGGAGATCATGGAGCACATGGGAGACAAGGCTTTCGTATGGCTTGGGCACACACACAAGGCACCAGCGCACTGATTCCATCATCTACTGTATAATAGTAACAGGGGATCACCACCTCCACCTCCCTCCACATCCTCCACCACCCGATTTCAGCCTCTGGAGGCGTCCATCCAATGTTTTCCCAAAGAGAGCTGCAGGGCAAGATTTTTCTGAATTGCAACTCCTTCCCCTAACCTTACTCGGCTGCCAAGGCTCTCTTCAGTCGGAGGTCAATTCGTCCGACTCGACCATTATCCCAAAACCACACCCATAGCTCCAGACAACTGTAATTTGGGGTTTTTGATTAGTGCGCATTCGCGTTCTGTCCTCTTCCCCTTCTAAAGCCATACAAGCACGTGCTACTTCGTAACGGGCTTCATGACGTTTGCTCATGGGTTGCCTGGTAACCGAGGTTCCCTTGGGGGTGTCGAGATATGGTGGATGGACGCATTTTGGCATTGAGGAGTTGGGTTAGGAAGAAAGACAATTGACGGGAAACACCTTATGATACTAAGACGCGAGTAGGCATGTAATGCTCTAGAAAGAACAGCTGCAACGAGAAACGAGAGGTTTCAGAAATGCGATGTTGTTAACCAACCTTTTGGTGTCCGCTTCCACTGTATCGGATCGTTTCGCTACCAAGAAAAAAACATACACTGCGTGAATTTTAAGATGTGGTGGTGTGACACTACAGATTGATCAAGCCAAGGGCGAGGTGACTGAACGTTGCTTCAGCCCTTATGCATCTCGCATAATATGCATCAAAAAGTGACCCTACTTGAGAAACCATAGCCCGTTCCCACGTGCCATGTGAAAAAGGTCCCGAGCATGAGCATCTGTAAATGAGACTGAGCCACCAATATACCGGACAATGAAGAGAATTGGGTAGACACCTAGCAATCAGTGGTATTATTCAACTCGGCGACCTCTATCCTAAACGCCTGGGCGCCGTGCCTGTTCCTGAGGCAGTTTCTATCTTCTATCTCCGTCAATACCAATGATCTTCAGAGAACTGTGATCAGTGTACGCAAGAATGTTCCTGAATGGATGCCACGCAACGACAGGGCAGGCACCTAGCGTCTTTACGGTGTGGACATGATCACCAGTCTCGACGTGCGCGATCTCAAGGCCTGTGCCTTCATCACTGCCACCTAATATATAACTACCATCAAAACTGAAACTGATACTACGAACGGGACCAACCATGTCAATCAAAGTTCGTTGACAGATCCACTCGGCAGTATCCCACAAAGCTATGATTGAATCCGAACCACCTGTAGCAAGATGTCTCCCAGTGGGCTGTAGCTCAACTGAAAGACAAGAAGACGTGTGACCATTAAGGACAAACTCATTGAATGGTTCAAATGGGTATCGCATGATTGGCTCAAGGTCCGGATATGAGAGTATTCTAGTCTTACCCTCTCCGGTGGTGACGAATATTCTCTTCTTGCTCCAGCAGAATGCAATTTGGTTTGTCTGGACTGACTGCTGGTGAGAAGAGATTGGCGTTGACTGTGTAGGGGACAGAATGTAGAGGTTGTCAGCCTGAGATGATTAGCTATTCTGACCAAAATGATCTGCATTTTTCCAGAGGATACGAATCAACGTACTTTGTTTCCAACAATCACTGACTCCCCATCTGGGCACCATGCCAGAGTAAAAGCCTCGCCAAGTCCGGTTACAGTATTGGTAGCACTTTTCGTTTTAACATCCCAGAATTTGGCAACTCCATCACTGCTAATACTGCATAGCTCACCCTCTTTTACGGGGTTGAAAGCCACCTTCTCGATCCCTGCGAGATGGCCCTTCAAATCCGTTGAATACTTCACGTTGGGCCGATCAGGGTTCCAACTAGAGCAGAAATTAGTCAAAAGCCAGTGATAACAACAGCATATACTCACACTCTTAGTGTTCGATCAGAAGATCCCGTTGCTATAAGTGTACCTAGAGGATTCCAAGCGATTGATCGTAAACTTTTTGGGCGTTAGAAGCTTATTCAAATTAAGTTGTGGCACAACATTCAATGTCTATTGGCGCCTCTATGTCCTTGACATTTTGCTTTCCAATTTCTCACAGTGTGAGAGTAATACTTGTATCATTGACACCTGGTACATGAATTGTTTGGAAAGTATTGAGTTTACAGAATTGTAAATCATATGATTACTGTACAGCAGCTTCGGGAAAGGCATACAAGAACAAGACGTAGTAGTGAATGATTATATTTCGGCCTTTCATCAATGAAAAGGCATCCAAATCAAACACTCTTTCCCGACTGAACACATAGTTTTGGAGAAGAGCTTTGTAAGCCACTTGACTGAAATTGCGATAGCTCCTATACTTGCTGAATTCTACAAAAAAAGAAACGCCCTTCACAGCAATTTCACTACTCACACATGGAAGTTCACTCCTCCTCTTTGAGCAGAATCAATATAAGTTTCTGTACCACGTTAATAAAAAGACTAATAGGGGCTGTTATTATAGACGCACGAGTTCTTAAATGGCTAAAGTGCCTTGAGAAATTGTCTTTAGAGACATTAAGGCGTCTTGCGGGTGGAGCCATTGAAATATGTGGTTATGCCGACTTCGTTCTCTGCTAATATGAAAACCAGAGATAGTAAGCGGACAAAGCCAGGTGTGAAGCTATTCGTATGTCGCCAAAGCCAAGAAACTACCTATATAGAATACAATTCCAATGGAAGCATATATAAGTGGAGTTGTGATGATGATGGAGGTCTGGGTAGCAGCCCAGATGTGAATTGTCATTTGGATAAGACCTAGTGCCAAGCCGCCATATTGACAAAGGGTAGCTCCACCATAATCCCGGGACGGACATCTGGATTCAGACGTCAGTACTCTGTACAACTACCCCCAAAATCCACCACAGGAATTATTGCCAATTGCTACCAATCTAGACACCGATTTTTTCACTTTGCTTTATATGCACTGCTGTTGTGCCATCTCGCTGGCATGCGACCATACGAATGAGGTTTCCGGGCGAATTGCAGAGCCATGTACTGGCCCATAGGAGCTCCCCGGATCTACGCAGCAAGCAGCAGTAAAATAAAGAAGCACCAGGTCCTCGAGTCCGATGACGATGCGGAGTCGCGGGAAACAACAGAGGATAGCGGGTCACTATTGAATGCACCAAGCATCGATTCTGAAAGCAAATCCGACGATGGCCTAGAACCACCTTCTGCAGCTTCTACACCCCCGGTTACCCCTGGGATTCAACCAGTTGAACAGTTCGATTCACAGCGGCGTCTTTCTGCAAGACTTACTGGACACAATGCAATTCTGGCCGGTAGTATCTTGGAATCAGCCGAGAAGCAACCGTTGATAGCTCTGAGGATATCCAGAACTGGGCACCTCTTTGCAGTAATCACCGAAACATCACTTACAATATGGCAAACAAAGGTGAAAATTTGTTTTATAAATTTGAGCTCGCGCTGACTCTTAAATAGCCAACGGCCATTCTGGCAGTCGTCATAAGATCTGAAAAGTCGCTGAGCACTTATGGGCCAAACACTTCCCTATTAGTACGACCTGATTCCGCAATTTTTGTCGTCCAAACTACGCATGGCTACTTGATCACCTATACTCTGGCCACAGATATAGATGCTCGAGTTTATAAACCACGCTTTGCAAGTCATACAAGTGGACAGACCAGGCGCCCGAGCAATTTTAGCGGCGCAAGGAGTCAAGGAGGTGATAGAATACTCTGGGGCCCTGGTGAAGGCGGTGGAGTACGAGAAGTCAGTGTCAAGTTTCGAATGGTTATCAAGATTGATGCAGGCATAGGAAAAGCCTTAGCACTTGATGAAGAGCTTATTGTATCCACACAAAAGCCAGCGGCAGTGCAGTGTATTCGGTGGACACCTGATAGCTCTGGCCATCAAACTAGCACAGAGCTACTTAACAGAATAGATTGGCTACCTAAGAAATCTGGCGTCATAGAAATGATATATGATCGGCCCATGAATTTATCAACCTGGTTAACAACCGATGGGAAAGCTTTCGCTGTACAGAGGCTGCCAAAGCACAGAGAAAGCAATGAACCACAGAAACTGTTTCGTGGTTATTGCTTTCACACACCTAGTACCTCCCTTCTGTATGCTATCAAGGCGACTATCAATGCAAGATTTTCTTTAATTGCTGTTGGCTGCAAGGATGGTTCTATTCATGTTTATACAGCCAGAGACTATGTTGGCAATATTCCACAGTCACATATACATAGATTAATGGTGTCTGGCCAGACATCGGGACCTTTGACATGTTTGACCTATTCTCCAGATGGATATTGCCTATTTGCTGGATATGAGAAAGGTTGGGCGATGTGGAGTGTATTTGGAAAACCTGGTGCTTGCAGCTTTGGTGGTGATAGAAAGATCTCTGAAGAGCACGAAGAAGGTTGGTTAGAAGGCGTAAGGGAGGCTACCTGGATTGGAGGCGGCTCAGAAATCTTAATTATCGGCCAACAAGATGACCGCTTGTGGTCAATAGAAATGGCCAGAAGTGCTGTTACTGGATGCTACGCATCGGCCAACATATCTCGGACATTACTCCAAACAACCTCGAGTCTGATGATATATCGAGGATACGACTTGCCAGATTTAACCACGATATCGGCCGAGTCTTCTCTATGGCACACTGCGCAGATTCCTTCTAGCTATCTTGTAGATCAATGGCCCATGCGTAGTTCGGTGATCTCTGCAGATGGTAGATATGTCGCTGTCGCTGGCCGTCGTGGCCTGGCCCACTACAGTGTGAATAGTGGTAGATGGAAGACCTTTGTAAATGAGAATATGGAAAACGAGTTTCAGGTACGTGGAGGATTATGTTGGCACCAGCATATTCTCATTGCTGCAGTCGAAGCCGGGGATTCTTTTGAAGTACGGCTTTTTTCTCGCGAAGCAGCGCTAGATACGTCTCTAATGCTGCACGTTGAAGTGCTGCCTGCACCAGTGGTACTAATCGCTCCTTCCGGCGAAGACTCGCTGCTGGTGTATACTCATGACAATTTGCTCTATCACTACATCTTCACTACAGTGTCGGGGAGCGTAAAACTATTACAAGTTGGTCAAATTGCGTTCCATGGCATCGTAAGGTCGCCTGCTCGAGTTAGAGGTCTTAGCTGGATACTACCCGATGACCAGCTTCTAGAAGGTGATCCATCTCAAGATGTGGCTGTTGCCACTGTGCTTTTTCTTGTCGATGGCAAATTGGTGCTACTCCAGCCATCTATTACCGGGGACCAAAAGCTCAAATATGACATGCGTGTTATCGCGCAAAACATTGAGTACTACGCTCTAATGCGAGATCAGCCGTTCTCAAGCCCTCCACGTGAGTCAATCGCAATAAATGGAATGCCAGGCGATGAGCATTCTCCAGAAGATGGAAACGGACTACGAGACTCATTGTGGATATTTGATGGCAATGATGTGAAGGTATGGCCTGACGTGCAAGATGTGCTACAATCGGCACCATCGGAACTTGGTCGAGAACTGCCACCAATGGTTTCTATACCTGTAGACTTTTATCCACTTTCGGTTTTGCTTGGAAAAGGAATAATTCTTGGTCTTGAACCTGACATCGTTCAACGCCGCGATGTGAACTTTGCCTTCTTTCGCTCTATTATAAGGGTAAGTTATTGTGCATTGTTCCTTAAAGACTGACGTCTAACCTAGAGAATAGACTCACCTATTCATACCTCAAGCCCTCCTTTATCATCTAACTCGATACGATTCGTCCGCTGCATTGCATCTCGCACACCAATATCAAAGTCTTGAGTACTTTGCTCATTCTTTGGAAGTTCTCCTCCATAACGTCCTAGACGAAGAAGTTGATACCGCACCCTCCCCGGAAGCAGCTCTTCTTCCTGGTGTCCTCTCATTCCTATCGTCATTCCCTCAATATCTAGATATCGTAGTGCAATGCACTCGTAAGACTGAAGTACGGTCCTGGCGGACTTTATTTACCTATTTACCACCACCACAAGAACTCTTTGAAGAATCTCTCCAAAGAGGATCCCTCAAAACCGCTGGTGGATATTTACTCATTCTTCACACATTTGAGGAACTAAGCTCCAGCTCAGAACAATTAGTACGACTACTTCAACGTGCTAAAGAAGAAGAAGATTGGGAACTGTGTAAAGAACTGGCAAGATTCTTGACGGCATTGGACGAAACTGGAGCTACACTCATGGAGGCCCTAGAAATGGTCAACCTCAGGAGTCCCCGGGACGAACAAGGGCCCAGCAGTTTTATGTTTGAAGGATCACGGCTCAAAGTGCCGCGGCCAAAGCGGATCGGCTCCGTGAGTACAAATGGAAGAAGTGATAGCGATGTTGGAGAGGGCTCGAGCAGTGGTACTCGCAGTCCGAATAGTCCAGGATCTGCACAGGAAGATTATTTTTCTACCCCTATATCATAAATGATTGATAAAAACCCCGAGTATTATAGCATGATTGGCATACAAATAAAGGATGGTCTGGTTGTTGGTCTGGAAGTTGGATATCATATTTCTAAAAAGTCGTTACCTACAATACTATTACCACCATAGCTTCAGGATTGTCAGAACCAGTCTGGAGTTGTTTAAAATATGTGTCTATTCTAAAGCATCATGACCATGAGAAGTACTTTGTAAAGGTCACTTGCATACCGCAAGTGCTACGAGTCTTGAATCTGATGTGCTAAAATGCTAGGTTACTTCCTACCCATATCTTCAAAAGACTGGTTCATTCTTAAATAAGCTACCAAAATTAAGTAGCGAGGTTCATAAAAGGGTTTAGCCGGCGACGGAAATCCTCACATCTAGAGCTGGTTTTGCTGGCTCTATTCTACCATACAGCGTAGCTTATTACACGTCGAATGCAAAGTCTAGTCTCACCTCCGTCTGGATATTTGCCATAATTCACCGGGTTTCATGCAGTCAAGTAGTTTTTACCTTGAACAGTAGTCATATATTGATAAATGCAACGCCTGGGAATCCATCCTGTTTTAACTCCTAGCAGTGCAATCCGTCAATGTAAACTCAGGACATCTTGTGCAGTTATTTACTCCCCCTCTACCATATGCTCATGCTATGCCTGGTTGGCTAGCTCACCACCGTGAGCTCCCTCTATAACCACATCGTCATCTTCCGAATCATCTGCCTCGATGTCTCCGTCGTCATCTCTAAATCCACTCTCAATCTCCAACTTTCTCAGCCGTTTCCGTAGCTCATCTCTCTCACCGTGCTGCCAACGAATCAGGGTTGCCGGGGCGTGGACCTTAAATCCATAAATTCGTGGGTGATACCGCTCAGTGCTTTTCGTTGGGATCAAGGCCGGGTAGACTTGAAAGATAATGTTATGGAAGGAGGTACCGAAGTAAGCGCCATCGATAGCAGAGTGCCGGGAGGATTTTGGATTGTATATATCTTCACATCTGGCGCAGTACAGCTTCACTGCTTTGACGTTCGGGTTGTCTGACTGGCCCATCGGGAGCAGTGGGTGTGATTTGCACATAACTCGCGGGCATTTTCCGAAGTCGGCCTTCTTGTACTTATCGAGCTACCAAGTATATTAGAAGCTGGGTTCGCTAGAGCTGGAATCCTCACATACCATCTTAGATAAGCCCCTAGTTGTGACAATGTATCTCGCGTGTACCAATCCATATAGGTGTCTCGCAGACTTCTCGATCGTCTCCCGCATCTCGTCGTCGCAGTCGAGATCAAAAACCTGGAAAGCAGAATCAGTATAAGGTATATGAGAATTGCCAAAGTAAATTCGCCGTAGGTTGCAAAACATTAATATCTAGGGTCGTGACGGAAAACTCACATCTGTGACCAAGTCTAAGGCATATTGGTAGTACTGGACTTCAGTATTCAAGCCGGTCAAATTGAATCGATCGGTCAAATAGTCCTCGTCAATTTCGCAAAAGTATTCATTCCCTCTGGAAGATATGAACTACAGCAAGTCAGCAAGACATGAATCTACTTGGTTTAAAATATATGAGGCAATGGGTTATCAGAGAACCACAATATCTCTCGTTGATAGTGGTACGGCGCAAAACGTACCCAGTCTCTCCAGTAGCTCGTGTAGTCGCTATCAGTCTCGCTATTGAAATCGTCCATTTTTATTGAGTTAGGGGTTAAGCAGGTGTTGAACGAGCAGTCTGCCAATCGGTGTATGGCTTGCTATTTCGGCGGAGGTTCTGGCGGAGGTTGTAGGACTGTAGGAGGAGGCTGAGATACTGTTTTGGCAGAAAGGAGGGGCAGAGTGTTGACAACCAAGCCTCTGCAGAATCACGGATCAAGAAACCAGCGACCCACTTTTCTACCCAAGTCCGTACGTCTGGTCCTACTTTACTTCTAATTGCCATAGATACACGGTTGTATAGAATCGAAACTCTTAATTCATTGCATGATAATTTACAGTGAGAAATTCACAAAGATGGGGAGACGTTGTGTCGACTATTCTAGATGCTGTTAACTCTTGTAATCAAGGTAGATGCGTGAAGTCCAGGAACTCAGGTTATACCAACTTTACAGCACGAGGCAGCTGCATATTACCGAATTGAATTTGGGGATTGCACACCTGACATGGAACCATATCTAATCCAGAAGTGGTTCAGACCAGCTTAAAAGATTGCTCATTACTAAACATCGACAAACTTTACCTATACTGTACTCTCCACACTAGAGAATTCAAATCAATCAGACAGAAAGGTCTCACTAATACCAGGACTCTTGTTCAGCCGCAGTTACAAAGACATAGCCTCTTTTTATATTTACATCTCTGCTAGAAGACATTCTTGAAATACTGCTTGTAGACCTAGCAATACGTCAGCTGGGGTCAAAATATTTCTTCTTTTCCTTGCAAGCTTGTGGATTTGCCGCCGGTGATAACACTTCTTTAATATCTCATTTGGCACTAACGGTACAAGTAAGGACTTGTCGGAGTACCGTGGGGAACTTGTAATGATATGTAAGGTAGGCATGCTAGGAATTAGAACTAAGTAAGTTTTGGGTTTTAAATATGTTTCCAAGTAAAACATATACCGCCTGCTACTGGATATCATGAGTTAAAACAATCGGATTTGCATGGAAAGTCTTGGGGTATATTTAGCATATAATCCACTATCGAATTTATTGACTCATGCTTCGTGTATACTCCTACTGTTTGTTTTAAGGGGCAAAGAACACTTTAGTGCACATTGATTTGATATTAATTCACTGTGGGATAGTAGATAAAACATCATTGTGGAATGCCAAAGCTTTCACAAAACAGATTAGTGATGAATTATCGAAGAATTTTAATGCTAAATGAGCCAATTGAAGTTAGAAATACAATAATTATAATTTCTTTAATTCTAAAAACAGGAGATCTAATTCTTTCCGTCCAGATCGGTATAAAAATTGTAACCAAATGACCCGCTTGGATCGTTGAATCTTAACTTCTTATCGATGCTAGCAATTTTCTTTACATCTTCAGTATCTAGCTTGAAGTCACCTTCTAAGTTGGCCTTTATGCGCGAGGGCGTTTTGGATTTTGGTAGTACGGAGTGACCATTGGCGATACCCCAGGCCAATGCTACCTGAGCACCAGTTTTGTTATATTTTTTCCCGATCTCAACGAGAACAGGATCGTCCTGATACACGTGTTAGCACAGGTAAGATATTTAGTGGACAAGACGTACCATCAATTTCCCCATGTTCTTTCCGGAGTCGTATACTTCGTTTTGGTTTCCAAAAGGAGAGTATTGCTGGACGTGAATTCCTTTTCCATTCAACCACTTCGTAAACTCGTTTTGTTGTAGCCATGGATGGCATTCTATTTGGTGAGCTGCCGGAACAACACTGCCTTCCTTGAGGATATGTTCAATCTCGGCCTTAGAGAAGTTGGAAACTCCAATTGCCTTGGTCTTTCCGGTGGAAACCAATTTCTCCATTGCCTTCCACGTATCTATGTATGAGATGTCTGAAGTAGCTGTTTTTCCATCCTTGTCCTTGGGAAACATGGAATCGCCAGGCTTGAACGCAGATGGCCAATGCATCAAGAATAAATCGACATACTCCAAGTCAAGGTCTTTAAGAGATGCATCCAGCGCAGGCTCGACATCCTCAGGCTTGTGGCTGTTGTTCCATAGCTTGGTGGTTATGAATAATTCGGATCTGGGGATTCCGCTCTTCTTGATGGCAGCTCCAACCATAGGTTCGGTGCCATAGACTTGAAATTGTTAGTTATGCTCAGTTGACTAGGTGTGTCCGCTTACCTCTAGCCGTATCAATGTGTTTATAGCCAGCCTTTAGAGCCTCAACGACAGCAGTTTCCTGATCATCTTTGTCCTGCCACGTTCCAAAACCAAGAGCTGGAATGTTTGCGCCGGTGTTTAGCTTTGCAGTAGTCATTTTGCGGAGTTGTTGCTTTGGTACTTTTATGAATGAGGTAGTTGAGATTCTGGGAGATATTTTTGAATTGAAAGCTGTACGGACAAGACGAGATGTTGACAAGGACATCTCGAGTTGGAAGTATATAAATACAAAGCAAAAAGATCTCTTGCGCTTGCAATAATCACTCCACAAGATCCATTTTAGCGACGTCAACTCAAAAGACAAACTACATTGCATCATTAGCGACGTCAACACATCCACTTGAGATTACCAATAAATCCGCTTCTCCGCTTGTTTCCCCACCATTTTGACTTGCCCCAGTGTGACTATACTTGCTGTAAATGCTCCGAATAATACGGTACTGCTGGATGTTATATATATATATATATATATATCTACTAGACCATTCATATTCAACCATGGTCTCCCAAGGAATCCAAAGGCTTCTGATCGGGATGAACCGATCTACACCGGGGTACCCATACCCATACCCATACCTATACCTATACCCGTTGCGGTATGTAACGGTGCAGAAAGTTACTCGGCAGCTGGGTTCGGGACCATCGAAGCATAGTACAGATGGCACGACGGTACTTGCAGTGGTAATTGTGCAATGGAAAATGAAGAGTGCAGTGCGGAGAGATGTGGGAAGCCGGTAAGCAGGTAAGCAGGCCAACAAGGAAGAATGTAAGCAGATCCATAGAATGGGAAGAATATGCGACAGCTACTGTATTAGGTAATGCGGTCGTGGTTTGGTTTTGTCTGGTGTTTCGTAGCCATTCCTAAAGGCCGAATGAACGCGCCCGGGACGAGCAACTGGATGCGCGCCTACAAATCCTCAAGGTTTACAACCCTCCCCAAACGTCAGCATGCGAAACAACAACTGCCTCGTCCTGCGCTTGCATAGGGAAAATGAGTAATCTTGGGTTCTTGGTTGTCTTGGACTTCAGCAGTAATGGCAACCATCGCTCCATTTTCCAATGTGCTGTATAACCTGCAAAATGATCCCCCTCTTACTTGCAGCTTCGTCTTCACCCAAACACCCTCCTTGTGAAGTGGCGTGAGATGTAAATCATTCTTTCTCAAAGTATACTGCCCCAGGTACGCGTCATTCGACATTCGATCTCTCCTCGTCCTTCGTATCTCCTTTTAAAGTTCCTTCGCTCGCGTGCCTCATTACCAAAGTTAGCCACCCAAGTCGTAAGCGGCGCGCAAGCTCTCCAATACATTCACATTACCACCTACCAAGCGCAGCTAAAATTGTGCCGGTCTTCGTCACTGGGCAGTGCATACCTAAAACCAAAGTTACAACGCCAATCCTCTCTCCTTTAGGTATGATTGATTCTTCCCCTTTGTCCCTAAAACACTAACATCACCGCTGTCTCCGAACATCCAACACCTCCTCCAAAATAAAACATCGCGGTAGACATCACCACCTATGCGAACACCACAATGATCTCCACGATGAGGAACGCAATGACATCTCGTTCCAATCCAGGACGAATGACCATCCCACTGATCCTCTCATATGTTGTTGATTGGCTAGTCATAATTGCAGCTGTTGGGTTAGGGGGAGCCCTCTCCGTCATATCCCCAAACAAAAGACCATTTTCGCTCATCAACCCCGAAATCAGCTTTCCGTTTGTCCACCAAGAAAAGGTTCCAACCCTCTACCTGGGACTTTATGCCTTGATTATACCTGCCGCCATAGTCTTCTTTGTGGCCATCGTGCTTGTACCGGGGCCATCAGTGCCAAAATCTACACCCAAGGCGTTGATATGGAAGAGGAAGCTCTGGGAGTGGCATACTGGCTGGTTAGGTCTTGCTCTGTCTTTGGGCTCGGCTTTTTTGATCACCCAAGGGATGAAGAATTTATTCGGAAAACCAAGAGTAAGTGCACACCATCGTGGAGGCATTATGGTATAGCTGACTCTGTTTCTTCTTAGCCTGACCTCCTCTCTCGCTGCCAGCCAGATCTCGAAAATATTGCCCAACATATTATTGGAGGTTTACCTCAGATTCAACAAGCAAATGTGGGACTTAATGGAGTCTTCCTGGTTTCAGCTACGATTTGCCAGAACACAGATAAAGATATATTGGACGATGGTTTTCGATCATACCCAAGTGGCCATGCATCATTCGCTGCTGCTGGGCTGATCTACTTGAGCTTGTTTCTTGCATCAAAGCTTGCAACTACCATTCCATACCTCGCCCCGTCATCATTTTCTGCCGATGGCACTCACCTTTCTGCATTTCCTTCTCGAATAGAGAGGAGAGTAACATCGCGATCAGACAAATCGGAAATTGGGAGTTATGGGAGCGACGTCGAACGACCAGGACATGATACCTCCGTTGTTGCTGCTCGAAATCAAGCAGCTGCGCCTCCGGTATATCTTCTTATTCTCACCATCACCCCATGGTTTGCCAGCATATATATCGCATCAACCCGCTACTCTGATTTCCGCCACCATGGTTTTGACATCTTGTTCGGCTATCTAATTGGAACCGTCACCTCGATATTCGCATTCAGATACTACCATCTTCCGATGAGACAGGGAGCGGGATGGTCCTGGGGTCCACGCAGTAGTCACCGCAGCTGGTGGGCGGGTGTAGGAGTAGGAAACTATGCCGGCCACGAAATCAAGGAGCATCGGCTCCAGAACAGCGAACCGACTCCAAGTAATCTTGAGGCTGGAGAGCTGAATAGACATACGAGCAATGATGTGGGTGTTATGACAAACAGCGGGCAGGCCGTGTAAGGGTTGCTGGGAATAATACGATATTAATAACTGGTTAGGACAATATCGAACTTCTCCCGTTAGGGCAGCATTATCGAGAACACCAACAAACACCAGAGCCTGGCTCGCCGACATTCGACACAGGCAACCAGAGACGACCGATAGGAATGGAGGAGAGAATATAATGCATGATACCACGACAAATCTTTTTATCTGCTTTTCATATGCAGGCATTGGTAGGAGTACGGGATATAGCTTGGTGCATGGATGTAACAATATGATGCGTTAGGGTACAGGCCTCTAGAGCAAAATGAAGATATATTTATATATTTATACACAATCACTAAATACAGTGCAGTGCAAATGATTGTTTATATCATTTGGTGATATCATTGTAGCCTTAAGAGTAAAAGTTCATGTAGCATCTGCAAAGATGTAAAGCATGGTTGGGAGCTTTGGCCCAAAGTAGCCCGAGACTGTTTAGGCCCCCAGGCTGAGTTCATTAGCACTATCTACCAGATAAAAATCCTAAATTCACAGAGGTACCAACTAGTGTACCCGGGGATGTCTAGAGTTTAATGGTTCCACAATTCACTCACAACAAGAATATCATAAGATGCAGGCGCAGGACGGTATAATTTCTCTCATTGACCCCCGACCTTACGCCACGACATTGTCGGCCCTTGTCTTTACAAAACTACCTAAACAACGAATATGGCTGGATAGGCCGCCCCATACACGGGTTATACATACATAACAAACACCGAACGGAGCCAAAGCACTACTACGCCGTCTTCCCAAACCGAGTTTCTAGGTCCATTGGGTTGCAAGAAACAACCACACGCTATAAGATGATACACATAAGAGATGCTGACGGATCAAGCTTTGGCAGCTGCAGCAGTCAAATAGTAAGGATCCCGCTTGAACACGGTCTTGAACTCGGTGTTGTAGCGAGTGACATCAGCCGCATGTTGATCGAGATATTTCTGCAATATATTAGCTAAGTCCAGACGAATAAGTCTCATGTCTTACCTTTTTCTCGGGCGCTGAAAGTTCAGAATACGATCGAGCAGCAAGTTGCATAGCTTCACTAGGTTTGACATGCTTGAAATCACCTGCAGCAGATCTCTCCATGAAGTAATATGTCCAGGCAGATCTTGGTTGCTTGGGAATGCGGTCATCAATCAAGGCAGGTTGTGATGGGTGTACCTTGAGCTTCTTGAGGGCAAGCCGTGCATTGTTGGCGAGTCGAATCTCGTCAGGAGTGTGGCTTTCGATCCACTGCTTGTATGCAATGTTGTTTGCTACCTTGTTCTCACTTGCTTTGTGATTCAGATCCTAGAATATGTTAGGCAGGCCAGGAAATAACCTTGAGGTGTACGAACCTGCAGCTCCTCTGCGGAAAGAGACTTGTATTTTTCAGAAGCACTTTTCATTACTGTTCGGCCTTCTCCGGGTGAAGCAGCAGCTCTCGCACTATCTATCACGATCATCCAGGAATTTTCCGATTTGCGAACTGGTGTAGAAAGTGCAACCTTCTTAAGTTCTTTGATTTTCTGCCTTGTTTGCTGCTCTGGTGTAAGAACTTTCTTCTTGACGACCTTGGCCTTCTTCACCACCTTCTTGACAGCTTTCTTCTTGGGCGCCTTTTTGGCAGGTGCCTTTGGAGCCTTCTTTAGCTTAGATTTCGGCTTTGATCCAGGTGTAGCAGCGCTCTTTGCCCGGGGCTTTTTGGTTTGAGTACCTTCCCTTGTGGTGGCATATTGTCGAGCAAAGATTATAAATTGGGCACGAGATACATGTTCGGTATTTTTAGAAGCATCGAAACGTTGTAAATGCCAGCCACTCTGAAGAACTCGCTTTGTTGACGAGGCATGCGCGCCGGCCGTAACTCTCCGAGAAGTAGCTCGTCCAATGTTGGACAGCATGTTGTCGGTGGTCTTTTGGGGAAATGGGTTTGCGGGATATAATCTATCGTTCAATTGGAGTGGAGAGTGCTTTTGAAGATCGTTATCACGCGATGAAGCTCTCTCAATTGTAACCTCCCAGCCCCTTCTTTCTGAGACACGCGAGGGAGCTATGCACGTGACCTGAAGCTATAGCTAAAACTGATACGGTGGCCGATTCGTTTCTCCCAAAACAGTAATAATTAGTTATCAACGCGCGACTACCTATCTGGAACGAGGCTACTAAGAAGGATTTCCTTCAATACTTCAACAACTATTCAGCATTTTACTTGGAGGTGGCCAGAGAGACGTAAAATTCGTAGCATCGTCTTTGTTTCAGTTTTGCCTAAAAAGTATTCTGCCCAAGAACTACCAATTTGAAAGGCAAATATGGTTCGGCATCGCTCACCATCGCCAGCAGGAAGCCACCATTCTTCGAAACGACTGAAAAGAGACGATGACCCGCGAAGAGATCGAAAGGATGATGGGAGGGGACAGAGAAGACGTAGTTGGAGCCGAAGTCCAGATGTAAGTCACATATCATCCCGCATATTTAAGATGCAACTATTAATACTTTTCCGCAGCGTCGATACCGCGACCGTGATATAAATCATCGGAGGGACCGCTCTATTGACCGCAGGGATGACAGGTCAGGCCGACGTGACCGATCTCGAGATCGCAGAGATAGATACTCCGAAAGAGACCGATCTCCCGACAGACGACGACGAAGAAGTCGAGAATATCGAGACAGGCGAGATAATTCCAATGAAAGGGCAAGAAGACGCCGCGAGGACCCTACTGACTCATGGTCCCGTAGCCGAGCTGATGATAGCCGTATAAAGGCACCCAGCCGACCAGTGGCAGATGTAAGTCAATATGTTTTACAGTTGTATCCACGCGAAACTAAGAGAATTAAGCAGGTACCAAAAGCTGCAGCTCCCCCTACTCAAAGCGAAGCCGATAAAAAAGCCGAACGACTTGCAAAGCTAGAGGCATGGAAGAAGAAGATGGCGGAAGACAAAGAACGTAAGGAGAAAGAACTTTCGGCGGGTGGAGCTCGTAAGCTGCTTGACGATATAGATCAAAAAACAAATGGCTCTCCGGCAGGTGCCTCTCCAGCAATCGCATCTCCAGCATCTCCCAGAACAGCAAGTGGTGACTCGCCTGTACCATACGCTGGGAAGTTCGATCCAAAGGCTATTGCGAAGAAAGCAGTATCCGCTTCAAGCGTTGCAAATACTCTAGGGGAACATATACCCCTCAAGAATTTACCTAAAGTGTCTGCCACCTTAAACCCATCGGTAAAGGGATTACAAGCTGATAAAAGTTCAACAGCTTTCAGCAGTACATCCAAAGGTACTATCTCTTTCTCGAATTCTTCTTTGTATAATTTTATTAACCTATTTCTAGCATCCGCGTTGCCTAAAGCTAGAGGAAATTTAAGTGCGTTTGGGCTGGGTACAAAATCTGGCGCTGAGCACGAAAAGAACCCTTCTAAGCGGACCTTGGATTTCGGAGAAGATGAAGACGCGAAGAAAACTTTAGAAAAGCTACCAACCCTACCTATGGCAAACATTGAGGATGACGATTCTACGCTCGCTAACGGTGCTGAGGTTGAAGATGATGACGATGTTGATATGGAGGACGGAGGCACTGAAGAAGAAGCTGCCGCCGCCGCAAGAGCAGCTGCAGAAAAGCGGGAAGAGAGACTACAGCAAGAGCAAGCCACCCGAGACAGTGATGCAGCTAAATTAGAGATGGCTGGTGATGCCAAAATGGAAGATACCACTACTAAGCAGGAAGATGCTGAAGAGGATGATGAGATCGATCCATTGGATGCATATATGAATGAAATTGGAGACCCATTTGCGGCACCCAAAGTCAAAACTACCTTCCAGAAATCTCGAAGCCAAAGATTACAGGAACCAGAAGCACTCTTCGGAGATGATGGTGTAGATCTCGATGCTGTGGAGAAGGAGGCACCGGATGATTTCTTAACCATGCAAACTAAGAAGAAGAAGAAAGACCTTCCAACCATCAACTACGCAAAATTGGATCTGGAACCCTTCCGGAAGAATTTCTATACTGAGCCAGCTGAGTTGGCTGATATGTCTGAAGCAGAACTTGCCGATTTGCGACTCGAATTAGATGGGATTAAAGTTGTTGGTGACGCTCCTAAACCGGTGCAGAAATGGTCGCAATGTGGTCTTAATGTCCAGTCACTCGAAGTCATTCGCAAATTAGGCTATGAGCGACCAACAGCTATCCAAATGCAAGCCATCCCGGCAATCATGTCAGGAAGAGATGTCATCGGCGTGGCTAAAACTGGGTCTGGTAAAACTATGGCATTCATGCTTCCTATGTTTCGTCATATTCGTGATCAACGACCCTTGGAAGGGACTGATGGCCCTGTTGGTTTGATAATGACTCCAACCCGAGAGCTTGCAACTCAAATTCATCGAGAGTGTAAACCTTTCTTGAAAGTAATGGGTCTTCGAGCTGTGTGCGCGTACGGAGGAGCCCCTATTAAGGAACAGATTGCTGACCTCAAAAGGGGAGCTGAAATTATTGTCTGCACCCCTGGAAGAATGATAGATCTGTTGACGGCCAACTCGGGAAGGGTAACAAACCTTCGGCGAGTAACTTACGTGGTCTTGGATGAAGCAGATCGTATGTTTGATATGGGATTTGAGCCCCAAGTAATGAAGGTCTTTGCCAATATCCGTCCGAATAGACAAACTATTTTATTTTCTGCAACAATGCCGCGAATTATGGATGCGCTAGCAAAGAAGACTTTGTCGGCACCGGTAGAGATTACAGTTGGAGGAAGAAGTGTTGTCGCGCCCGAAATCACACAGATTGTCGAGGTCCGTGAAGAAAAAGAGAAGTTCCACCGTTTGCTTGAGTTGCTTGGAGAACTCTACGACAAGGATGAAGATGCGCGGACACTTATTTTTGTTGACCGACAAGAAAAGGCAGATGACTTACTAAAGGATCTTATGCGAAAAGGCTACCCTTGCATGTCTATCCATGGTGGTAAGGATCAGATTGATCGAGATTCAACGATCGATGATTTTAAGAAGGGCATTGTGCCGATTATGATAGCTACCTCCGTTGCAGCCCGGGGCTTGGATGTAAAGCAGCTCAAATTGGTTGTCAATTTCGATGCACCAAACCATCTAGAGGACTACGTACATAGAGCTGGACGTACCGGAAGGGCTGGAGAAACTGGCACTGCAGTTACATTTGTAACGGAAGAGCAAGAACAATTCTCTGTAGGTATAGCGAAAGCTCTTGAACAATCTGGTCAGCCTGTACCCGAACGTCTAGATGAGATGAGAAAGTCATTCCGCGCGAAGCTAAAAGCTGGGAAGTCGAAGGAAAGTTCTGGCTTTGGAGGTAAAGGACTAGACCGTCTTGATGCAGATCGTGAAGCAGCGAGAAATCGTGAGCGGAAGACTCATAAAACTGATGGTGATGAGGATGACGATAAAGAAGACAAGGCTGACGAAGACGTTGTCTTACAAGCTGCGTCTATCGTCCAGCCAGCAGTAGCTGCTGCAGCTGCAGCACCTACCCGCCTTGCCGGTGTGCCTAAGGGTATCGATCTTGACGGGAAGATCAATGTTATCCGTACAGAGGTTGCAGCAGGCTCCAAATCCAAAAACCCGCTAGACAAGGTCAACTCTGCGAGGGAGTCTATCAATGCTCGACTAAGCAAGACCGGGCAGCTGCGATCTGGTGTTCCTATTGACAATAAGGGTCCAGATGCAGGTGCTTTCCATGCGACACTTGAGATCAACGACTTTCCTCAAAAGGCTAGATGGGCCGTCACCAACAGGACAAACGTGGCCAAGATTCTCGAATCAACCGGTACTTCCATTACTACTAAAGGAAACTTCTATCCAGCTGGTAAAGAGGTACCTCAGAATGCCGAACCAAAACTTTATATTCTGGTGGAGGGAGATACCGAAGTTGTGGTTACTGACGCAATGAAGGAGTTAATGCGATTGTTGAAGGAGGGTACAATAGCAGCTAATGATGCAGAAGGAAGAGCACCGGCAAGCGGAAGATATACAGTAACCTAGACTTGCTAAATAACCAATATTTAATCAAAAAAAAATAGTAATTCATAAACAAAGCCTCAGTACATAAGACATCTTGAATGGTAGTCGATTCATTAGATATTCCAACTCTATTGCAATCCCATATTCCGTCCTTACGTCATGGGACATTATTCAATTATAAGCTCGTGCTTCCGCTGATGCATCAGCATCTCTTATTCTTCTTTCATCCTTACTCAGCGCATCCAGCGTATCGTTTCTTGTCTGCTTCTTCTGATTCTGTAATTGGCTTCCCAACTTCCCCTTTGTCTTATTCGCAGCATTCGCTCTTGCCTAAGTTTTTTGATTATAAGCCTTGGTTCTATTCACAGCAAGCATCCCAATCAAATTTTCCATGGATTGGGTGTAGGACCGTAGGCCCGCAGTTTTCTACCCACCTCGGCAGCTTCAGCAGCTTTCTTCCTAGCATCTTCTTGTTGCGCTGTTGTTTGGGGGCTTTTGGAAGCCGAACTACCACCTAGGGTACGCGGAGGACCACCGATCTTTTTGGGGAGAGGTGCGGTTGTGGTGTTTGATGGTGGAGGAGCGGAGAGGGTTCGGCCAGGCTGAGAGAAGTTGTCCTGGGAGGATTCTTTACCGCATAGGTTGCCCATACTGGAGGCTCGATGCCGGGTGCTGTTGAAGGAATATGAGGTGCTGTAAGATAGATTGGAGGAAAGGGGGAGATTGGCGCAGTGGACGATTCCAGAATGAAGGTTGGTGGTCGTCGTATTGAGGTCGGATTAGCGCGTCGGCGCAGTGCTTGGGAGCACGATGTTGCAGTTGATCAATCGTCTGAAGCACGATTTGAGTATAGTATACAAAATGGCCGGGCCAGTCTTTTACTTTAAACACTTTACCGTCTTTTATCAACGTATATTTCTTGTTCAGACGAATAGAATCATTTCTTGGAAGGTCAGAAAAGATCTATGGTTCCCGAGCAATCTCACACAGTCAAGGTAAAGGATAATCACACAATAATATCTGGCTACTAGGGAACTAAATATCGTGATCTGTACCGGTTCCCTTCAACAGCTCAGATTGTATCACTATTTTTCAATTTATGGAATAGTTTTAGACGATATACTCGAATGTGCTGTATCCAACGCTTTATCGTTATCGCTGACGAAGGAGGGGCAGCCAGATTCACTATCGGAAAAGAACGCTAAGCTCCTTCGAATTGAGTGCGCCGTGATTACGATGTTCTTAGGGCGATCTGGGGGGTTTTTACACACCTTGTTGGCTAGGCCATTTCGACCAACCAAACTTTTGTGTTCAACACCATTATCGCAATATTTTCCCCTCGTCTGTATCAGAAAAGAGTAAACGGTTATTCGGAGGTTCTGTGTTACTAATTTTCTCGCATTCTTCCTGGTGCTCATACTCCTATCGGGTTCAGAAGATAATACAAATGCTCCAGCTTTTCAATACATAGTGGTGAGCACGACCTTAAAATCCCGTGGATACTTCTCAGAAACTTACAATTCTTCCCAGACCTACGCCTCCATAGCTCCTAGGTTCTCAGGTTACACTTGTACTCTTGACTGCCCGGTATGTCTACTCCCACGGCCAGAAAGCCCGAGCAGCCTGGTGTGACCGAGACACCATTTGCCAGTTATGAACTACCTGCCACAAATCTCTATGGAAGCGCTACGGTACCTACATATAGCAATTTTAGATTTGAGGGGAGTGGCTTCTATCAGCAATCAAATTACAACAGCTCCATAGCGAATTTCAATTACCAGATTAGTGAGAGTAGGGGTCATGACTACTACAATCCTCAGACAAACACGCTGCAAGAACGACAATTTTATGATGAGCCTTTCGGATTTGGAACCACATACGGTTACGCACAGCAGTCGCAGCGTAGTGATCCACTACCTGCGATAACTTATGGTTACGGCTCAATACGTATGTGATCTACTCATTGGCTCAAAACTGCTGAACTTTGTAGCAACTAAAACTGACTCCTTGTCTTATAGAAACAAGTACATTTCCTCCAAACTCTAATCCTATATCTAATATCTGGGAGCAAGAGGTGCCTCAAGAGCCAGCCCGAAAGCGACAAAGAATCAAAGAGCTTCCAATCTCCAAGCCGACGACTGCTGAGTCTGTAGCCCAGACGGATCTGGTTCCTGATTTTGACTCCCAGTCTGTCAGTAGTGAATGCTGTAGCAGCTGTTCATCTGGTGTTCTCTGTGATGAGCCTGATTGTGACGAGTTGAAAGTTGTTGCTGTACCGTGCGACGAGCAGTCCTGCGATGAATCCGCCTGTCCTTGTCCGGATCCGTGCCTTATCCAAGCACCGGATGGATGCGTTATTCCGACCTCTCATATTATAAGGCCCTCTTCCCAAATTGATAATTGGAAAAACAACAAATCACCTTGGACTGCTGCAGCACCACGTTCAGTTCAAGGAATCGTACATGTGCCTCTCGATCCCCACCTTCAACAAGCAGTCGACACCCTTTCGATAGCTTCGAGTTCTGGATCACCCAAGCCACGAACAGCGCATATGACTGAAAAGTCGTTAGGTGGAGGTAACACATCACAAATACGCATAGAAACTCCGAATCAACGCGGTGATGTCAAGGCTTCGACTATAGTATCTGGCATAGGTGCACATTTTGATGAACCTTCTTATGATACATGGGATGCAGAGTTCTCATCGAAATCAGAAAACATGGACCCGGTCTTCAATTGTGGCTGGCTGGGATGTGCAGAGCCCTTCTACAGTGAGGCCGACTTAGGTTCTCACGTCCATCAGAAGCATGTGGACCCACAGCTTCTATTTCGATGTCCCGCACCAGCCTGCAATGAGAAGATGAGTCCTGAGCCTCTGCAGAATCACATACAGCTGGATCATGGCTTCAACTTTAATACCGGCACTACGTGTCCAGCACCAGATTGTGCCCCTGTAACATTCTACAATCCAATGGACATCCATAGCCACTTCCACAGAGCACATACTGATCCAACCTCTCAACCTTTGCTATGTAGGTGGGACGCTTGTGGAAATGAATTTGCAGACCAAGATCAGCTGTGGAATCATCTTCCTAATCATTACCATGCCGATATCCCTCAGATAGCTGGCGAAGATTTCTCAAGTGACACACTTAAGTTTCCAGCGACTCTTATAGATGAGGAATTGCCCAAAGCCCACACCTGCTGTTGGAAAGAAAGTGATCTGATTTGTGGGAAGTCATTTGGAGACGAGGAAACTCTCCAGCAGCATGTTTTTGACCAACACATTAAGGATTTGAAAAAGACCAAACTTGGTTATTTCTGCGAATGGGAAGGCTGTGCTCGCAAAGCGAAGAAAGATCCAACAAAGGCGGGATTTGACCAACGTTCTAAAATCGAGCGCCATACTTTTACTCATACTGGCCGTAAGTTCAAAGCTCCTTCCATTGTGAGTTTCAACCTTCAAAATCGATGATGCTGATCCCTAATAAAGACAAACCATCGAAATGTGATTTTTGTGGGGCAAAATTCTCCGCTGATCAAGCAAGAGACCAGCATGTACGGAGTGCCCATACAAACGAAAGGTGAGTAAAATTCAGAGGCCGACGTTCCATTGGATGGTTCAGTCTTTTGATTGCAAGCTCTCTATTGCGTCTAAATCTTCAACACATTCAGCTTCTAGTATAGAAGCAAGAGTACAGAACTTAGAAGTGTCTCAAGTTTTGTTAAGTGATCTTATGATCATATCTAGCCACTGATATTGCACATGAGCTAAATGTAGCAACAAGCTTGACACAATGAAGTAGAGCTTGTCTTCTTACCTGTCCAGAATACTGCTTCTAGTCACATTATCTAACACAAGATAGGCCATTCAAATGCACTTATTGCGACAAAAGATTCCCACAACACAGCGCTTGTCTTATGCATATGAGGACCCATACCGGGGAAAAACCTCTATCTTGTGATATATGTGGACAGAAGTTCGGAGAGTCCTCAAATCTCGCAAAACACCGTAAGATACATGGGTCGCAGGGCAGGTAAGCAATATTATACTATTACCCTTTCTTCTGGACTTGGAGGTATGTTTTGTTACGGAATATGAAAGCTGATACTCTTCTAGCCATACATGCAACTTCCCAGGCTGTGGAAAAAGATTTGTAAGAGCAAACCAGTTAATAAAGCATCTAAAAGATCATAAAGATTGTGGTAGGAGATCCATATCTGGGAAGACGAGTTCGACGGGCACAGACGTAGGAGAAGGTGATACTTAAATACATTGCCGGATGTTTCAATACCTATTGGAAGGGTGAATTTGGTCCGACTTATTACCCTCTGTTGAGCATAATGAAACTTAATTAAATCTAGTAATAATTTTCCAAAATATAAAACTTCTAAGTCAGGATCTACAGTGCTCTGAGAATACATCGGAATCATAAACGTGCCAAACTGATTGAAACCCAATGAGCTTCTAATCAGGCCATAACGAGGATCTTTACACATTGTAGTCATGGAGTCCAAATATTATTGACATCAGTCTTTAATTCCTATCACCATCTGAAGAGCACTCGCAAGCAACTGAAGTCTAGCAGTTGGATTAAAGACTAGTGACCCCTCCCAATGTCTCATAGTTAGGTATCTGGAGGAGCAGTCTAGTGAATCACTTGTGAAGGCTAATATGGCATATCACATGTATCTGCTTTGTATACTGGGGATGGAAGACAGCTCCCACCATTACAAACGAAAAGAGTATGGAATCTACGGAAGAGCTGGTCGCCGACGAAAAATCTATTGATCATGGTAAGAAATAGAAAGATAGCCTTTGGGTGGGTGAAATTTAAACCTTGGGGGAAAGGGGGTGCTTGAACAGTCTCCCTCCACTGGGAGAGATGGTACATGAGGAGCGGACCAAATCGCCGGCTATGTTCATCGTCTACTGAAGTGGTTTTTTGGGGGTTCGCCTAGATGTGAAGGTATTGCTGCGGACACTGAAAAGTTTTGACTGCATATCTTTGATTATGTAGCATTCGCTCGAAGAAATCCGTTCCAAATATCCCCTACCACCATGTCATTGATATCGCAAGCTAAAGCCACAGTAGGATCGAGTTCTCTTCTTCGTCACCGCCTCCAAGTCACACTGGCAAGACACAGAAGATTCATTGTTTAGTCGTGGTTTATTGAGTCGGCGCCCATGCCAACTATGCTATTTTCCATGATACACCATGTCTTGAAAACCCAAGCCATTTGTCAAAGAGCCATGCAATAAATCAATCCCAAACCGTCATCTAAGCCTCCGCCTATATGAGGTTAGTCTCGTGTTCCACAAAGCATCTTGCAGAATTTTTCCGTTCAAGATTGAGGTAAGTTGAGTGAATCATGATTCGTACCTTGATAGCAAATTTTCGTTGGGGGAAGTGGGTCGATCTCTTCGTGACCTTCTCCAACTTCTTTCCGCTCTCGTGCTTTGACAGACGTCTCCGGATGGCGCGAGTTTGCTTGGGGCGGAGATCGAGGGGTAGGTACTTCTTTCCCTTGTAGAAGAGACGGAGCTGTGCGCGTTGGTTGGCGTTGATGACTGTGAGGACCTTTGCGATTGACTTTCGGAGATCGTGGCTGTAGATTAATATGTTAGCTGACTGTCGTGTGCTTGCTGCCCCTCCTGCCCAATTGCTCCTCCGGTCATAGCAGGTTTCCTCAGATTGGTACGCACATCTTTGTGAGCTTAGAAGCCGATCCTCCTGCAATCTTTTGCACTCTCAATTGTCCTAACTCGGTCTTCAACTCTCCGAGTTGCTTGTGGAGGTCTTCCTTTCCCTTGGTCCAGAGCGAGCCGGTCTTGATCTTTCCGGACGACTGTCGGATTGAATGGTTAGCCCATACATCATTTCCACCACATTTTGGGTATCGTATCTCACCATTTTGAAAGAGTTGTCGTGTTGTCGAAGAGTGTGGATAGTCGTAAATAAATCGTCGTCGTTCTCAAAAAATTGGATTTCTGTGTGCGGATTTGATTCTAGCGAGCGCCAAGATGGAACAATGTTGTTGCGGGACTAGGATCGGCCCCACTCTGTAGTCCGCAGCCTACAAGGCTCAACGCGGCTGCATTCCCAAGAGCATCGAAACACAATCCTGCATACGCTACAATTAACAATGGCTTCGTCTACTGGAACCGGCTGGGCTCAGCTCAGGCAGCAAGCTCGCTCATTAGAAACGCAGGTATGAAGACGTCCAAAAGTACTAAGAATACAGACTAACGGGATGCTGAGACCGAAACTCTGTTTCATACCTATTCGCAGTTTTCAAGTGTACCGAATATACCACCAAAGGCCTCAGACGATGAGAGACAAACGGAGTCTAAACTACAGGATATTTTAGAAAAAGTGAGATTTCTTAGGCCTTTACAACTCATAGCCGCTGACCTAGCATAGCGAGAAACCCTAATCTCACAACTATCCCGACTTCTTGACTCCGAGGCATCTCTCACAGCGTCTGCTACCAAGCAAAACAATCTCGCGAGGCATCGCGAGGTGCTACAAGAACATCGTAGAGAGCTCACGCGACTAAAGACCCAGTTGCAAGATGCACGGAACCGCGCAAATCTTCTTTCGAATGTTAGAAGTGACATCGATGCATACCACTCAAATAATCCCGAAGCCGCCGAAGCAGATTATATGTTAGGAGAGAGGAGTAGGATAGACAACAGTCATAACATGGCAGATAGTGTTCTGAGTCAAGCATATGCTGTTAATGAAAGTTTTGGCTTGCAAAGGGAATCTCTTGCTAGCATTAATAGAAGGATTACAGGAGCTGCTAGTCAAGTTCCGGGACTGAACAGTCTGATAGGGAGGATATCGGCAAAGAAGAGGAGAGATGGGATTATTATGGGAAGCTTCATTGCTTTCTGTGTTCTTATGTTCTTGTACTTTATGTGAGAAGCATCACAGTTTGATGGGAAGCGCGGCGTTCAGGTGGCATTGAAAACTAGTGTTTGTTATACAATTATTAAGGTTTCTATCTAGAAAATATCATACATCCGACCATATTTATACTTTAGAAGCTGCGGACTTCCTCAGATTTGGGACAGGCGGCTGTGTAAGCTTTTCCGTCTTCTTTGTTTTCGCCTCTTCCAGTAGCCGCTTTACGCCAGCGACAAGACCTTGCTTCTCATCTCCTTCAGCTGGTCCACTACCTGCCCAGCGAATCCTGCATTTACCATCCAAGAGGTATGTGTAGCCAACTTTGCTATTCAGATACCCAATTGCATCACGAGAATCCTCTGGTATGTTATTCTTGACCACGAAATATCGTCCCCAGTTCTCCTCTATTATTTTCCTTCTGAGATTAGGCATAAAAAGTTTGATGAGTCCGTGCTTCAGAGGGTTCTCTTCTATATTAATCTGCACCATTTGAGCCTCGCTACTGCTTCCGACAATCTTGTGAAGTTCCGGGTTATTTTTCTCCGACACGAACGTATTCGCTTGACGAAGCGCCCAGTCCGTATTGTAGACACTCACTATCGAGATCTTGTCTTCAAGCACCGGAGTTGTATCCCGCATCTTCTTGTCCTTCAGCAGAGTTTGTCCATGGAAATTGGGAAAGTATTGCGCGAATTCGGCTTTGAAAAGTCTTGGGGGCGCAAGAAACGATTTACCCTTGTGCAATCGCATATTACTCCAATCTCGATAATAGGACCGGGCAAACTTCTTTGTTCTTGTCATGGTATTAGCATTTGCCGTAACAAGTGGCTCTGGCCATTTCTTACATCTCTTTGCGTCTAACAAGATGCTTATCATAATTCAGATAGTCCTCCCTTCTCTGTTTCCAAGTTCTAGCATCGATACCGGTATTCTCGCCAGCTTTAGGGGGTATCAAGAGACCAATTGGTCTATTTAGAGGCTTTGGGGTGAATTCCTCCACAGCCTTGCCGTCTGCTCGTGGGGCATCTTCTAGGAGTGGTTGTGTAACAGGTGCTTTTGGTTCTTTTGTTTCATTCTCAACTAAACAGCGATATGAACTGCTGAAAGTCCTCCATTGACATGCTATACAGTTGGCTGAATCGAAACTGAAGTTTGTTGGCTTTAAAGGCCTACGAGTGAGGAACATTTTTGGTTGTATGTCGCGGTCAAGCTTCAGAAATAAATGATCAAGGGGTTTACGATAATCTAGACGGGAAGTGGGTCCTCAAAAATCCTACCTGAGTTCTCTGAGTTTCTCCAAGCCTGATTGTCAACCGGACAGAAACCACATTACCTGTAATATGAAAACATCTAGTGATTTCTAAAAAGGTCGAATCTCCGTTCTCCCCTCCTTCTCATAACCCCCAAATGCTTGTCACGTACTAGCTCTACAAAGTACAAAATATGCCAGCTCGGCGGATAATATGAGCGCTTAAACACGGCTTTCATCGGACTTCTAAAATCTGGGGTACCGAGGGGCAGCAACATCCCCCCTCAAAAGATGGAGTTACTTACCTACTTTTTCCTTTCCCTTTGGAAAACATCTAAAGTGATTTTAATGAGCAGCATACTTTAAGATGCGTCTCCAGATCTATTCACAGTTATGTTCCAGACAATTTCGTTGTTACAAAAGTCTCAACTTACCAAAACATTTTCCTGTCGGTTACCACGGCTTCCATACATCTCCAAGAAATCAAGCTGTCAAACCATTTCTGCTGGCGGATATTGGTGAAGGTTCGTTATTGATACCTCTACGTGAAGTCGAAATGGTACTGATAATCAACAGGTATTCGAGAATGTGAAATAATACAATGGTTTGTGGAGCCAGAAGCATTTGTCGAGGAGTTTGACAAGCTCTGTGAAGTCCAAAGTGACAAAGCCTCTGTGGAGATCACCAGCAGATTTGCAGGTGTCATAAAGAAACTACATTATGAAGCCGGGGATATGGCAAAAGTGGGAAAGCCTTTGGTTGATATCGATATACAGGGTGCTATTAAGGAGGATGATTTGGAGGCTATTGAGGTTAAAGATGCGGCAGAGGAATCCACCACCGAAGTAAAAGACAAGCAAGCCCCTAAGCCTATGGACACCACACAAGATGTTTCTTCCGACACTGGAAAGTCTTCGAAACCAAAGGGAACTCATGCAGCTCTGGCCACACCCGCTGTTAGACACTTGACAAAGACATTAAAAGTTAACATAGCGGATATCAATGGCACGGGAAGAGATGGGCGCGTTCTGAAAGACGATGTTCACCAATTTGCAAAGCAGAGAGATACCACTCCTGTGGCATCAAGCACCAAACCATCGCCTACATCAACAATAGAGAATGGCCCACAAACAGAGACCATTGCCCAACTTTCTAACGTGCAGCTACAAATGTTTAAAAGCATGACCAAGTCTCTTTCGATACCCCATTTTCTCTATTCCGACGAAATTAACTTTACATCTCTCTCTACGCTGCGCCCCAAAATCAACAAATCTCTATCCAACAATCCCACAGGTGAAGTTACCAAAGTCTCATACCTACCATTCATCATCAAAGCCGTCTCGATGATGCTCCACGACTACCCATCACTAAATTCCCGAGTTGACACGGACTCAACAACCTCCAAACCCGTGCTCGTCCACCGTCAGCAACACAACATCGGTGTTGCAATGGATACGCCTAACGGGCTTCTTGTTCCCGTGCTAAAAAACGTCTCGTCGCTCTCCATTCTCTCCATCGCCCGTCAACTCACAGAGCTCCAGGCTCTTGCTATGGCTGGGAGACTAGGGCCTAGTGAGCTGTCAGGTGGAACCATCACTGTATCAAACATTGGCAACATAGGCGGGACTACACTTTCACCAGTGATCATCGAAGGTCAGGTTGCCATCCTTGGGATAGGCAAAATAAGAACGGTTCCCGCTTTTGACGAAGAAGGAGCATTGGTGAAGCGACAAGTATGCAACTTTAGTTGGAGCGCCGATCATCGAGTCGTAGATGGAGCGACCATGGCCCGAGCTGCGAGGATAGTCCAGGGCTTTGTAGAAGAACCGGAGAACATGGTCGTACAACTTCGATGAGGATGGGCCTCCACTTGGTACATGTTCAAAGTAGCTCGAGAAGCAGCTCACTAGTTCCTTATACGTATTAGCATGCTGGGACTACACAAATATTAGACGGCTCGGTGTCGTTTCCCATGGAGTTCTTGATGCATACACGCATGGCGTCTGGACGTTCGGAGTTACTATCGCGGGAACTTACAGCGTTGGGCATCTACGTATAACCGACCAAATATCTTCAGCTTGACTAAAAACCCTTCTTGGTCTCAGCCTCAAGCTGTACGACGATATGCACTGTCACCTTGCACATTAAATGTAAACACATGCATGTTACACGAGGCTACCCCGCAATATGGGGGAAGGATCCCGTAGAAATAGACTTCAAAATAGATGTTCATACAATCCAGAAATCCAGCAGCTCGTGATCTAGCAGCATTCAATTCTTTTTTTAAACAAAACAAAAATGCGCAGTATGCTTTGTGATCATTAGTTCTAGGTGTCGTACCCCCTTACTCCCATAAAAGCCCATGATATTCCAAAGTATCTTCGTTCTATGGCAAACATTGCGCAAAAGTAAGACCAGCCAGATTTTTTTATGCACCCCGTATCCCTTTCCCGGGCACGCATGCAAGCAATTCCTAACGCGGTAAAAATCACTCCTGGGATAACGCCCATTACCCCACGAAACACAAAACACAAAACGCCGTGCGGTTGGGAAATATCCCGCAAACCACCCCCCCCGAAAACAGAAAAACTCCGATGCTCACAAAAAGGCAACACCAGCAAGCAACATTTATCCGGGGGGGACAAATTTTGAACGATGCCGCCTGACATGTCCATCCGGTCACGATGCGTCGCGAACCAGCTCACGCTTGACTGCCGCTTCGACTTTAGCCAGCGCCTCTCTCTCAACGGTCCTGATATCCCCGCTCACATCCACCCTGATGACATCCGTCTCCTCCTGCCTTGGTTCCTCCAGCGCCTCGAACTGACTATGCACCATGGCGGCGCTCATGTAGTGGTTTTTGCGCGCCGCGACACGTGCCATGAGGACTTCTTCCGGGGCATGTAGGTAGATGAAGTGGACCAGGACGTTGTGCTTCGGGTGATAGAACGGTGCGACGCGGATGACATCTCGGTATTTGGCTTTGAGCGCAGAGCAGGTGAGGACAACACCTTGGGAGCCACGAGAGAGCTCGGCGAGAGAGGCGCTGCGGAGGGATGTAAGCCAGTCCCAACGGTCAGCATCCGTGAGAGGGATGTTTGCGGCCATCTTATCGACATTGGCCTTGGGGTGGTACTGTGCTCTTGAGTTAGTGTTGAATTGCAACTGCGCGGAGGAAGGGTACCAACATCGTCGCCTTCAAGGAACGGGAGGTTGAGCGAATGGGCGATAAATTGGGCAACGGTGCTCTTTCCACAGCCTGCTGGGCCGGTAACCAGCCATATGTGGTTATGTTCAGTCTCTGGCTGTTGGTTTGGAGCGTGCGCAACACCATTGGCCATGGACTTTGATGGCACGGCATTCACAGGAAGGTGGTCTGACGTATTAGGGATTTGGTTTGATTGACCCATGGTTGGACGATCACAGGATAGCATTGTAGTATTATATAGCTGATGTCCAAGATGTTTGGGCAAGAAAGTCCGAGTCAGACGCAGAATCACAGTGTTGTGGTAGTTGAACAAAGTCTAATGTATGTTGAGAATTGCGGTAGCGGTGGGACGGAAAGAAGTCAAGAGATTGGAGTTGAAAGAGGAAATTATGAGGCAATTATTCAAATTTCAATTCACGACCGACGAGGCGGGCCGGGGGGGGGGAAAGAAGATATAAAGGGAACAAGAAGCAAATGGTGGAGCACGTCGCACAAACCCCACACTAGACAGTTTACTAGTGGCACTAACCACCCGGAATATAAAAAGAGAAAAAGCACGCTAGTTTGACATGGTTCCAGGGTGGCTTGTTTATAAAACCCATACGTATAGTACTCCGCTCGATCGAGTATCTTATTCGTAAGACGGTCGTACTTTTGCATTGCTCGGCTTAGCAAGAACCGCCTCATTGGGCCAGTCGGTGGACATAGGATGTGAAGTGGTGGTGGTATTGGTGGTAACAATGGTAAGTAGTGGTGGTGGTATTGGTTCTGGTGACGTGTAGTTTTCACTGGAGAAATCCGGACGGAATGGCGGGGGAGAAAGACAGACGCTAGTGGGGGGGGCTGTATGTGAATGCATATAGGTACTTGCGGTAGCTATAGCACGGTAATGCTCCTGACTGACTGACTGTACTGACTGTCCGTCCCAGAATAAGTTGGTCTCGTAAGTCGAGATATCTCCCGCCTACCGACCCTTGCGGCCCGCTTCTTCGAGGCGAGTGATCTCTCTCTCCCCGAGATGACTGATCATATCTCACAACTCTCTCTCTCATACGTGTTCCTAGATAGAAGGAGTGATAGAAGTGATGGTAGCACCGGCGGAGGTGAGCACGGAGTCAACTGAGCTGTCTCAGTGTCCAGTTGCATGCTGCAACTCGGTCTGATCGCCATGGCAGGACAACCTGACATTCGGGTGTTGGCCAGTTTGACCACGATACAACATCGGGATCGGCTGTCATAGGAGGAAAGGGGGCTGGGGCTGGGACGCTGGGAGACTTTGAGTGCGTGGTTTTCTATCTTGCCCCCAGTATACTATAGTACCTACCTACTAGTTTTGTCAATTCTGACTGCTGCGCTTACATGGAGTTTCGACGGTCAGTCCCCGGAGTGTTCTGCAGCACCCTCTTTATGCATGCCATATACGGTACAGTAGAAGTCAGCAAGCACCGGGAGAATGAAGTTGAACACGAACAAGATGAGGCTCCGGCATTCCTGTCTTAGCTCTATTTCCTGCTGTCGTCCTCCCCTATTCCCCCCACAATTCATGGATGCGGTTGGACTTGGGAGGTTCGGACAATGGTGCGCTGTAGCACACGTCTTGAGATCTCTGGCACATCCACCGTCCATGCCACACACCCAAGGCCGTGGTTCTGCCCTGCGCGCCAGATTGGCGGTGGCGTCTGGTCTTGCAGGCCGGCCGGGGTGCCATGCGGGCCAGGCGGGCCAGGCGGGCCATGCAAAAGTGCGGTGGATCTCGTCCCGGACAGGGGAGCCGTGGCGCGTGGGGGTTGGAAGACATTTGCATTTGCGTATATTACGAAGGAGGTAAGCGTAGCCTACCCTAGCCTGTTGGGATTGCACTGTGGAAGGAGTCGT
>Ga0247810_10000398_pt1 | contig 51569 bp, 39 predicted proteins | sample UWRJL119311C1_FD_179918 | JGI IMG/M metagenome (GOLD analysis project Ga0247810, IMG submission 179918) | Plant litter microbial communities from Arlington Agricultural Research Station in Wisconsin, United States - UWRJ-L119-311C-1 | ecosystem: Environmental > Terrestrial > Plant litter >...
ATGGCTTTAGCTGCGAGTGATCTAAGGTAATAATCACGTTGAAACACGATCGGATGATGAATATTAGTCTGCATGGAGCAGAATTTGATCTCGCAGCGCTGGTTCTTAGGCTTTGGGCTACATCGAGGTTACATAGGTGGTGAAATACCTTCCCCTATATGTCTGGCATCTGTTCTTGATGCTGAAAATTACAATGAAATAATGATGTCTTGCTTCTTTATGAAACAAGACAGGCTGAAAGAAATCTCAAGCAAACAGTCGCTATCCTAGAAGCATGCCGCCACCCAGACTTTTGCTACATGTGTTCTGTGACATATCAAAGCCCAGTGTTATGTCCATCTCCATCCATAGCTACTCAAATAGGGCCATAAGACAGAGCTAGACCTCAGGGCAGCGATCTCCTCATTTTTTCTGTGCCTGCAGCTCTCATGATTCAATCATACAGCGAATGCACTTCAAATCAGACCCTCAAAACTCCACTAGAATGATCAGCTGCAGTATATAGGAGATATCTGTTTGATTCTTTGGCGCGTCCAGGGTCCCATGCTCGTGCAGCGGCTCGGGCCGTCCCTCTTTAGCGAACTTGCTGACATCCTCCTTCCCCTCCTTTAACGTATGTACGACTGTTGCAGTCTGTGGCTTACTGCTTAAGCGAATTATTGAAATAAATTTAATGGGCTATCCAAATTATCGCCAGACTTCCATAGAATATCAATAACAGAGGACAAACGAACTATATGGTGTTTGGAGGTCAAAAGTGTTAAGTAAAGCATTTAGTAGTTTGTTATACTTAACAGCCCAGCTGTAGAAGGGATTATAGTTCTACGTTAGCTAATTGCAAAGCTGTGGTATTTTCAGTAGTCTTCAAAGCCTTGGATTCTCAGTCTTCAGTCTGTAGAATATTAAATCCAACAGATGTAATTTCCTGGTTTGGCCATATTTCAAATCCAGCAATTAAAGTAAGAGTAGGGCAGAGTTATACACGCATATGATCTTCCCTATATTCCCACAAGGCTTTGAGAGCTAAGTAGAAGACCAGTAAAGAAAGACTGTATGATCCTTGAGATTTTAAACTTATTTGGGGAATTATTGCACCACATATCACAAGCAACATACGGGATTGTGTCATGAGATGGCATTCCTCCAGCTCTTCTTGCTTAGTTATCTATATCCGTAGCTTATTCAATCTAAAACGAAGCTTGTGTTATATCTTTTATACCGTGATCTGAAGCAATATATCTTAACGGAAATTTACATTATTCAGAATAGCTAGTGCACAATTCTTAAACGTAAGATATATCTACCGTTATTAGGAGCAGGAGTAGTTTGCTTCCATCAGCCCCAAGGCTCGTTGAGCCTTTGTTTGGGATGTGAACATGACAAACTAAGGCACAATCTTAACTCTGTAAATGAAGGAAACCTGAAGATCCAATGTTGAGAAGGGAGGAATATACAAAATGATGGTATTTGGTGGCAGGATCTTTTCAAGGCAAACAAACACCTCTAATTAACTGTCGATCTGGGTTTGAGAGTGACTACTACACTATTGGAGCCTTATTTGTTTCCTGCTTTCACTTTGCTTCGTAGCAGATTTATGAGAAAATTATGGAAAATTGCATAATGTGATAGCATGTATCTGTGAAGTAGACAAAACTTGATATATGCAGCAAAACAATAGTAAATCAACATCTACTTAACGCAACAGCAGTCAAGTCACACAAGAAGTATTAGATATGCATAGTATCCTAGAGTCTATACATTTAATACCATGAAAAAATAATGTCAGGTACATGAGTCGTTTCGGACTTAAGAAGTAGACGAGAAGACGAGGTGACAATGACCGAAAAACGACAACGGGCAAGTTCTCCTGTCCAAGACGCGTTTCGCGTGAGGCTGGCCCGTTTGTTTAAATTGGTTAGATTTCGCAAAGGCGAAGTCGCACTTCAGAAGAACTAGGGTGGACAATTCTGACCTTCGGCTCACCTTTTCACAGATACGCCTCGTCAACTATCGTCGTCAACAGATCCGAAGTTATTGTGACTATAGCATATTTGGCAGCACACAAATGCTGAGCGTACTCTCAGCAGGAATTACTAGCATCAGTAAGCTTCCATTTCCCTCAAACGTCTGTGAGACGTGTGTTAATTGTAGTTAGACTTGCTCAAGATCTGGCTGTATATCTGCATGCAGAACAACGACTATTTCGGACTACCATTCGCAGAGATACTGGACACCGTTAATAGTAGCCTATCACTTGTACTGATAGGAAAAAGCTCACCTATATTCAAGCTTCGGTGAAACAGAGACGTGAAGCTATTTTAACATCCTCTGTGCTACGCATTATTTCTTTCTTGATATTTGTGGCCTGTAAGTTCTCATATCCCACGATGGCTCCAAATCATATGCCAACATTGCAAGGGTGCGCCCTCTTCATCCAGCTTTACCATTGGACGGTCACAACCATTCTATCATCAATTTCGCTAGGTTGAAATTGAATAAGTAATCTCAACCTGTAATGTTTCCATATTCTCAACTAATTGGAAGGTGGAGTTACTAATAGCAGTTTAGATCAGTACAGATCCATAAAACACTCGAGCTGGTACATCAAGCAACAAGAGAGATATCATCGACATTGGTTATTGCTTGAGATACACTCGAGCAAGCCTATCTCTTTCCGTTCATGAAGTCGGCGAGAGTATATCTCTAGTCGGTAAGTTATAGCTCCCTACCGACTGCAAGGCAACTTTAATAACTCTTTGGCAGTTCGCTATGTCGTTCCGGAGAAAAGCTAACCGCGACACCACAGGAAGCATGCTGTCCTGTGCAACTGATCAGACCTTCCAGACAGAGGGTGATGTTGACCCATTCCTGTTCGAAAAGACGTACCCAATGGTTCTGACACCTAATCAAGAACCCAACCAAGAATATCAGCTACAACCAACCATTCCTGAGGACCATTCTAGCCATGAAGAGAGAGAGCAACGCCAATATTCTGAGAGGGAACCCACCACTTGTAACACGAATAAAGAGCAACATCTTCAACAACATCATCTTGTTCGTCCAGACAGTGAAGCCTCAACGGGAAGCTCAGAGGCAGAAAGGGTTTTGACTGATGAATTCATTCCAGAAGTGGTCCAAAGTAGTCCAACTGTTATCAACAGTGACTTTCATGGAAGTCGATATGAGAATAAGCCACTAAGTATGCCCCCAAGACCACAAAGACGTGGCAGAAACTTGTTCCCTCCCCCAACTAGAAATTTCACTGCGCCAGTGCGCCCATTGCCGGATCCAGAGGTCTACAAAAGACAGCAGTTGCTCTTGAAAAAGCAAAAGTCGGCTCCTAGTATTGCAAAGCGTTCACCCCCTCCGTTATATGATGCTAAAATTCCACCTATCCCTAAGATTCCGCATAAGTTCAAGGCCACTGGCGAAAGAGGATATGAGGTAGACGACACCCATGAGCATCAGATTCTGAATCAACATATGCACAACCATCAACGATCTAACATATCAGCTGGGAACTCGAACGAATACAGACGACAGGCAAGTGGTATCTTGGGATGCCTAGAACAGAATGGTTATCGGTGCAACTCTCAAAGTCCAGAATTTTCGCCTGATGAATATGGCTTTAGAGCATATGCTGAGGATTCCTTCCAGAGAGCCCAACGTAGCGCACCACTTACTTACGAGAGCTGTCCAAAATCCCCAGACTTCCTGCCAGTTGAGGGTGCTGTTAGAGCTCCGTGTGGTCTCTATAACTATGATACTCATCGCTGGACACCAGTTTGGTATGATGATCCTCCAAAAGCTCCGAGCACTTACGGCTCATTCGTTTATCCAAACATTGGTGGAGCTCCCAGCCGTCCATTACCACCCACTCCTCCTCTTAGGTACCAAGAAACACATTCCTTGCATAGGAGCATCAGCAGTCGAACTTTAATAGAAGTTCAAGAACTGGAGCGTAAAGATGGAAGTAATGGAAGCACTAGGGCTAGAGAGGATAGTAGTCTGCGTCCTAACGAATCAAGATCTACGCATGTCTATTTCTCGAACGTCGAAGCTACTCGCCCTGGTAACAAAGCCATTGATTCCCCCTACTCGCATAATAGTGCAAGATATGTTCCCTATTATGGTGATGAATTCGGTGTTGGAGGCAAATCTAACTGCACCAATAACTCCGCTGGTCTGCCAAGTAGAGGTAGATATATGCCGCGAGGCAGTCAGGCTGATGAATTTAATCCAGAGCATCTCCACGACCTTTCTATTCAACAACCTCTTCAACAAAAGTCCATTGATGGCGATTTCTACAAGCAAGCTCCACATCATAGTTGCTTAAGAGGCGCAAAAACTCAAGCTTTCGATAGAGGATTTCCAACTGGAGAGGAGCATTGGAAACCGTTCCACAATGTGCATGAAGGTTTATCCCCTTATTCTAGCAAGCCAGTTTCCTTGACCATGAAGGATCTCAAAAAACAAGCGACCGCGCCAGAGAATTCGCTTCGTAACACGTACCGAGACAGCAGCAACAAGTATCCCTATGCACGCAAATACCAGGCTTCTGATTATCTCAGCGACACTGTAGTTTCTCAAGAACTTGCGGAGAGCGCAACAGTAACCCGCCTAGCAAACTTGGATTCTCAAACCGGTATGCAGGAGCTTCGAAATGCTACAAATGACAATCGCAAAATGCAAAACCACACAACTTTTCCAGCACCGGTTTTCGACAAACAGGGAAATTGGGTATCGCGCATTGGAGAACCGCTTTCGAATGAAGATGGTATTATCGTGGGCTCCCAGAATATTGAGTTAGAAACGGCCGGAACAGGACTTAGACTCATGTCAGAGGTCAGAATTCGCGTAGAGAGAACTGCTGAACTAACGAAGAAGTTCAAAGACTTACCTGACTTCAAAGTATTTTGGAAGCTCTCGGAGCCAGATTTTGTAGAAGAGTTTAGGATCGTTACTGGCGGAGTTATGTCATTTGCGCAGGATCTTCGTTCGCGAGATTCTGACTTCGGTCGCAAGGTATTCCAAGGTATAGAGGAGCCTGGTATACCACGAATCTCAATTATGTATGATGGAGTAAGTATCTTCGTGTGCAATCAATGATGTCTCGCTTACTTTTCGAAGACATTAGATTCTATATTGATAATGATTAGAGAGTTGAAGTTGCTCGCTAGACATAGCCATGGACGTCATAAGATAGCAAGGAGAGCAATGCCAGGTCTTCTTCGTGATTTCAAAACACACTGGGAGGTAAGGACAAGCAAGACGCTTAATATTAAAACCACCCGGCTAATCTGGAATAGGAGGTGGTCAAGGCGATGGCGCGATATGTTCCGACTGCCGAACCCTTCCCGCCAGAGTCTGGAATCAAGCAACCAGGACGGTAGGTTTTCCAGCACAATTTAATGCCTTCGATTTACCCAAATATATTGTAGTACCCGATACTAACCAAATGTAGGCCTCAACATGTTCTGACAGCAATCAAGCACTGTGCTGAAGAATGGGATGAAGTTGAACCAAGGGGTTTGGACAGAATTTTCAGACGCAAATGAATGGTGAATATTCAGCAGCAAATATAACACCACACACTCCACTTCTTGCTGAGGGTTTAGTGAGGGTTTCTCTTCCTGTCAAGCGCATATGGAATTGGTAGAAAAAAGACATGGGACGTTCTCGCATGGAGCCGAGTGTATATTTGGCCTGATGTTAGGATAACAGCTTGTATAGCTTGTAAAGATAAGAGAATTTCTCCGAAACCATGGCCGTCTGTGTTCGACAGCTTGTTGCAGTGGATATAGAAACGAGGATTTGCCTCATCCATAGCATTGCCTTGAATAGTAAGGTCATAGTTCAAGCTTTTAGATAATAATCACGATCAAAATCCAATCTTATCGAAGTCCGCTTTTCCATGCTGTTAGTCTTTTGGTATTTGGAGATAAGTAAAATTGTAGATAAAGCCTAATCGTATGTTGGTAACAAAGAGCATGGAGAAAAGGTGAACCTTGCTCTTAGCAACTCCAAATCTGTACTTGACCTTGACAATATTAGTAAAGAACAATGGCTACAGCTTAGACTTGGGTACTTAAGTAGCAGCTCAAATAGATAATGAGATATTGGTTCGTACTCAAATATAATCACATCCAGGCCTTCACGTTGTCATAGGTATGATATTGCTGTGCTTCCTCCTTTTGAAAAGATATTTAATGGAACGGACGAAATGAATATCTAACGAGCATGTAGGAATTTTCGCTAAAGTATTTATCAAGTTTACCTGGCACCCATTATTTCATTCCTGATGTTCGAAGCGTTGAGGCAGGATGTGACGTCTAATTCTTATTCCACATCACCTCGCCAAAATCCAACTAGCCAGTTTAGGGTTATTAGATAGGCGATAGTTCCTAAAAGTTTAAGATCAAGAAAATGTCTACGATTTTTCTGTAAGTAATGAGAAGAGCTTCACAAATTCAAACTTGTTTCTATGGCAATACGCTAAATTCTTGTTTATTCATATATCTGGTTGCAAAAAGCCAAAACCCACTGTATCTAACCCCTGTCAAACTACAGAGGACGCTAAGATTGCGCGCAACATTTCTCCCCGATAAGAAAAACCACAGCAGAAACAGTCTAATTTCATCTCTGATTCTCTCAACGCTAAATCATCCATACAATGAATGCACATGCCCTCCTCACTTCCCAAGGCTGGCGGGGCACAGGACACTCCCTCCATCCCACGTCCGACAGTACAGGCCTCTCTCGACCCCTCCTCGTCTCCTCTAAGAACAACAATCTCGGGCTCGGGAAAAAGCAGCATAAGACAAGCGATCTGTGGTGGATGAATGCATTCGATAAGAGTCTAAAGGGTCTAGATACTAGTGTGGAGGGGCAAGTTAAGCAGACGGTAACGAGTGGTGGTTTGGATATGGTGGTCAAAGGCGGCGCAAGATTTGTGGGGAACAACGGAGGCCTGTATAATTCGTTCGTGAAAGGGGAGGTTCTGGGAGGGACGCTGCCAGAGACTTTGTATGCGGAAGAGTTTGCTGTTAAACCTTTGCAGGATTGTGTTGTTGCAGACAGGGAAAGATCGAAGAAGAAGCGTAAACGCAACGATATTGAGAGAGAGAGCAAGGACGAGAGACGGGCTAGAAAGGCCGAAAAAAGAGCTGGCAAAGTACAAATCGGAGAATCCTCTTCTGAAGAGAAAACTCGCGTGGAGAGACCAAGCAAGAACGAGTCAAAAGAGGAGCGAAGGTTGAGGAAATCCTTAAAACGAACAAAGAAGGCACAGAAAGCTATTAGTAAGGTTCAAGAATCAGAAAATGTGGGTGTCGATGAAACGAGGGAAGAGAGAAAAACACGAAAGTCGGAAAAGAGAGAAAAGAAGGCTCAGAAAGCTCTCACGAAAGATTCGCTTCTACAGCAAACAGATGAAGGGTATCTAAGCAAGACCGAAACAAAGGAAGAGCGTAGAGGACGGCGGCAAAAGAAAAAGGTTCTGGGAGTTGTTAGACATGGCACAGGTGAGACTATACCTGAGAGGTCGAGTAAAAGGTTACGGATGGAATAGAGTATAGAATCCCATGGGATATTTGCTGTTAGCGTTTTAGCAAGTTTTGAATGTATTCATTTAGGTTTGCTTGGGTATCTGTCCTGGCTTATTTGATAAAAGCCATGGCCTTCTCTCCCAAAATTCGTCTTTGATGATGTCCAAGTGCTGCACTGTGACTCGTGCTTTAGCCCTACGCTTTTTTTCTTTCTCTGCTTGAGTTTTTGATATATTCTCTTCTACGGAGGTCTCCTCATCTTGCACTTCTTGTCCTACCGATCCAGGCTCCACTAACTCATACTACGATTTGTTAGGTGATTTCATTCATGTGGATAGAAATATCGTACGTCTCGGAATACTACACTTCCTTTCTTCCAGATCTCTGGCTCGTTATTGTAATTGATCTTGAACCTTGAAAAGAGAATCTCGTTCTTATCTGCTGCCAACGTGCCCTAAATATCGATATAATTAGACCTAACCTATATGCAACTTTCAGTCACAATATTGAAGAGAAACTTACAGCAAGCTCTTTCTCGGCACTCTTTGGGTCTAATCCTCCCATCTGTATTAACGACCAGAATGTTGTATTGTACAGATTGTTAATGTGACCTATTCTGTATCAACAATGTTATCCTGTTAAAATATCTGAAAAACGCACAATCAACTTGGCGCCAGCTCATATAGTCTCTCATTTCCTTTACACCAGGATATATGACCGCTCTCCCGTCAAAACTTGGTAGAGGCATTGTCAAAGTCAGATCCGGGAAGTGCTGTGGCCAAAGATGAATATAATAAGCCGTAAAAGTTGAAACGACGGTCGATACCAGTTTGCTAGGAGCGCAATACTCGATTAGTGCTTTGTTCAATACCTCTGCCCACTTTCTTCAGCTCCTAAGCTAACACGTACCTTGAGCGCCTCTCAAATAAAGTGCAGCTTTTGTGGAGCACGAAACTACAGGTTAAATCATCAGCGCACACCCGTAGAATGGGTTGACATAGTCGTAAGGAACAGAAATCTATAATACCTGTACTCATCGCTGATCCCATAGCCAAGAATGATATCGGGGAGCTCTGTCATAACTGCCATAGCAGCTGCGTTCATCAAATCCATTCCTCTCTTGTCGTTCGGTTTCTCAAACCCGTATTTCGTCGTGAATCTACAGTATAGCAGTAAGCAAGGTCATTTCAGAGAAGAGGGTAGTAAAATACTTGTGGAATCCGCGACCATCAATGCGAACGACGATCCATGTGTTTGGTAGCAAGATGTCGGTCTGCTCGAAAGACTTAACGTATTCATATCTGGAACAATTAGCTTGCTGTAGATATCTGTTGCGGGTGGGTACTTTGAGTTCGCCATGTCTGTTGAATAAATGCTCGAAATCGTGGAGTTATTGTGAGGTTGGTGAACTTGAAAAGAAGCGAGATAGGCTTATATACAGTATGATTTCAGCCAAGGCAAGAGCTCAGCTTGCGGCGCGAGATATCATAAGTTCTTATATCACACTGAAGTAAGAGTAAGGTTGTTATCTGATCTTTACGCAAAGTTCATCATTTCTCACAAAACCAACTCTTACATCCTTAATTTTAGATCACGTGACAGAATGATATGTGTGTCAATAGAAAGTTGGCTGTAAATATCAAGGTAAAGACTTGCTCTACAAGATCGAGAATTTTATCAGAAGAAGTAATACAGGTATATGGCGCGGAAACTGAGTTTCAGTGATGTTTTAAAAAAGGTCCCTGTATGCCAGGAAAATTCCACACTTTGACTAAATGGTTAATCTGGAAGGCCTGTAAGCTGCCATAGAATGTATACCAGCGATGAGAGGGTTTCCTGAAGAGCGATCTAACAGGTAGAGCCTTAGTTCGGAAACACGAATACCGACTGTTCATCGAAAAAAATTGCCCCACTTCAGTAGGCGAGATTTAAGGGGGTTATTGAAACGATGTTAACAGTACTAGTATCATTCATGACCGGTTTATAAAGCCGGGTTTAAGTCGAAAAGCTTGATGTCGAGTACTATTGGGGTCTCTTTATCACATACCTGAACGTGCAATAAAAGACAAAATAATGAAGCCAACGTTTGCGCTCTAATTGTAGAACCGTATAGATTGTACACTAATTTACATCTTCGAAAGCAGGTCGAGTTGTTGGAGTATTGCCGAAGCTTTCCAATCCTCGATCTGCTGTGCGGCTCGGTAGTCCATTGTCGTGCGCGTCTATAACTTCTTGAACATCACCAACAGCTTCCGTTCCAATCGAATTTGGCCTCATCGCGGAGTATCGAGCACCAGCTTGCTTCAGCAATTCCTGAACCTCTAATTCGCGCACCAATATATCTTCTTTCTCCTGGTTTAAATCTTCTAGATGCTTTTGCCTCCTAACCATATCTTGCTCGATGTCGTTCAAGGTTATCTTGAAGTTTTCAAGACTTTCTGCTAAGCCAGGTAGTGGAGTTATCTTGGTCGGCATTTGAATACTTGCATCATCAAGATCATCTGTAGGTTTGTGAAGACCATCCATACCAGCTCTTGTTTGAGCTTCTTCATATGCTATCCTACGTTCAGCCTCAGAATCATCTGAGTCTTCGTTTGAACTGCCTTCTGCTTGATTGATCATCTCCGCCATTTCCTTTCGGTGTTTCCGCTTGGCCGCACGTTCCTGTTTCTTTCCCAGAGCTATCCGGCCGTCCTCGACGAATTCATCAAAGCCTTCTCCTAGATCTTCATCCTCCCTAACCAGTCGACTTTCGGGTTTCTTCTTTCGTGACACAAGTGAGAGCTCACTATCTCTACCTCCGTCATCGTTCAGAGAAATAAAGTCCTCTTCATGAGCCAGCCGAGCCCTCCGTTCTTTCTTCTCTCTAATCTCAGCCTCACTAGGTATATAGGAAGGTTTGCTGTCAAGATCTATGATCATTGCCCCCTCGAGCTCATCGAGGCCAAGTTCATCGTCCGCCGTCACTAATGCCATCGATGTAGGTGTTGAGCTTTTGAGTTCGTCCAGATAGCCTTTGCTGTAAGTAGGTCGTTCTTCGTCATCCACAAGGTTATCGTATTGGCTACTCTTTTCGACTATCCTCCGCCCAATAGCTTTCTTTGGTGTAAAAGTTTCCTCATCTTCCAAGGCCTCTGCTGCATCACCAGATATTATCTCCCCTGGTCCAAACGAAAGCCTTGACGATGCCGGTTTCTTCTTCCTTGCCGTGAAATTCGACTTCCCGGTTGATGGCCTATTATGAGACCTGTTCCCCCCGTCTTCGCTTGTAACATCTTCATCTTGTTTTATGTCGTCAAAGTTAATGCTCTTGCGCAAACTTGATTTTTTGAACGGTTTATTTGTAGCATTCGAATTGATGGCGCTACTCAAAGCTATTCTAGGGTCAGTACGGATTTCTCTTATCCACTGCGAGTACTTACGAGAATTCGCAGATTGTTCTGCTTTACCTGAATCGTTTGCGCCTCCGTCATCCTCATCGTCGACTTGTATTTTTCGCGCTTTTCTCTTGGATCCAAATGCTGATTTCATAATTGTAAAGGGAAGGGTTTTTAGAATAGAAGAAATATAGATTGGTTTAAGCCGGAAATATATATAAGATCGTATTCCAGAAGAAGTTGCGAGCCAGGAATGTTTACTCTCTTATCGCTATCACCACTGGACCAAATATCCCAATTCGGCAATTATATTGTAGGCACGCGACTTTGTCGCATCAAAAGACTCAGGGTGAAAACACAAAGTAACCTCCTACTCTGAGTAAAGATACCTGCGTTACTTCTTTAGACCCATTCCAAACTATGTAAGATTTGTTGCTCAAGTCTTGAAAACGTACCTTCGGAAGCGGAAAAACTTTCTACCGGGTAGTTATCTTCAACCTCAAATTCAACACCGGCCAAAAAACAGCAACCATACCTCACCCACCCCAGCAAAACAAACCGTCAAGATGCCTCAAGCTCAACCCGAGCTCAAGAAGGTACGTAAAATCCGTTCAATGAACACTTAAAAAGCGCGCTGCCTTTTCCCATAAGGCACGGGCTGGTGAATTCAGTAAAGAAAATGAGACTAATCCCTGCCTACAGTACCTGGATAAGAGGCTATTTGTGCAATTGAACGGAAGCCGAAAAGTGATCGGTGTTTTGCGCGGATATGATGTTGGTTGCATTTCTGCCATCGTGTTGAGACTATGCTGATGGGCTTTTAGGTGTTCTTAAACATTGTGCTAGATGAGGCTGTTGAGGAGAAGGATGGCGGAGAGAAGATCAAGCTAGGCATGGTGGTTCGTATCGCATTATAAATAGAGCGTTGAGCTATGCTAACATTCGAATAGGTCATCCGCGGAAACTCGGTCGTTATGTTGGAGGCTTTGGAGCGTATCGGTGGAGGAAGAGAACAGCAGCCTAGGGATTAGATGTTGGAAATGCAATTTCTGGGATGGTAAAGGCGTGTTAATATGCGAGGTCTATACTCGTATCTGGGATCATGGCGTTGCGAGGTCACTTATGAAAACCATCTGAGATATGGAAAAGCAATCGATTACTTTGCACCACCCACCAGCAGGACATTCCCAACCTCCAAATATGTGCAAAACTACAGAAGTTGCGATTCGAAGCTACAGTAAATAACTTGAAAAAATTCGGACATGAATCAGAAAGGAGATCTCTAGATGCCTGTTCACTTGAACTGCTCCCAATACTCCTCCACGAACCCGTCCACCATGCTTCCCTCAAACTCTTTGACCCATCCCTTAATCCCTCCCTTCAAAACCCTCACTGTTAGACTAGTTCGTCTTCCGAATTTTGATACATCATCAATATAATCTTTCATCCAGCCAGCACACCTTGGCCCTCTCCCCGAGCTGCTTCCTAGTTCATTTTAGTACCATGACACTCATCTTCCAATGATGACAACCCATAAAGCGAAGGGCAATTGAACTCACCACAATAAAATATTACCTGATTGATCCCCGCTCGCTCGCAGAGATCCAAAAGCGTCTTCCGACTCTGGTAAAAACTCTGAGCTGGCAAATTCAGGCTAGTCAAGATAGTCCCGCCCTCCCAATCCGTCCGTCTAACATCCACGAGCAAAAAGTCGCGAGGCTTAGGCTCGATATCCATATCATCAAATTTCTTCATCAGCTGCTCGCCAGTGATTTCTGGGACGGATGCACGTGGAGCTGGGAAAGCTGCGTGCCATGGTTGTTCCTCCTCTTTCTTATTCTCTAGTGGAGCCGTCATTACTGCTTCTTTATATATTATTCAAGATTTTGAGTTCGTTTTTTTCATAGATGTTCTCTGGTTTTGATCTCTGAAGTATGTGATAGGTGTTATGTTGAAAAACACATATATCACGAAATTTACAGGGTGAAAATAGGCAAACTAGAGCCACGGCACGTGAGACTGAGTAAGGACTAAAAGCGTTCCAGTGAGTCAAAACAAAATGACTCTCATCTCAAAATATCAATATGTTAGTTTGTGTTATGGAATCTTACGAAATGAGTCACTTGGTGCTGCACTGCCTATCGCCTTGGTTGAACGCTTGTTTTGATATGGAGAACATTCACAGTGGTATGAGCCGAAAACAAGGTTTACATAGGTCTGAGGAGCAAAAATGTTTGACACATCGTTTGCCGTAGCCTGAATCGTGGGAAACCAATTTGAGGAATTAAGACCAGAAATGTAGGATGCGGAACCGATGTCATTTCGCTGTCACAGAATATCTCAAAAGATACGTCACAAGAAAACTCAATGGCATGTCAATGTTTGACATTATTCTCTATATTACAAGCAAGTTAAACCTTTGTGCAATAGAAAATGGAACCCAAAATACAACAGCCCTTAGCCCACCCCTAAGGTCTAGACGTTGGCACTGGATGATACCAGTGCCCCACCACATCGTATCATGAATCCATAGCATATCGCACATATTTAAGAGACGCATACCTAAAAGTAATTTAATAAAATCTTATCCTGTTTCCAAAGAAATAACAAGCAGCGCCGGCGTGTGGGTGGTGAGATACTGCAATACCATCTCCACTAGAATTCACCATGAATTGGGGTGATTCAAGAACAGCTGGCCAGATGAGCAGTGATGCGCAGTGATACGCAGAGCGTCGATGAAGGAAAATCGTTAGGTTTAAAAGTATCAAGTTTTACTCGGCCATTGGATCGGTAGAAGTTTCAGCAACTGGAGCAGAACCTGGGACAACACCATCATCCACCCATTTCTTGAAATCTCCGGTCACCTTTTGAACCTCTTCGTGAGTCATGCCTTTCATCCAAGTGCTGTTTAGAACAAATTTCTCTCGGAACCGCTCTGTGCGATCATCTTCAGCCTTTTGAAGTCGTGCCCTGGTACCTTCAAAAGGGCGCTCGGTGTAAATGAACCAGTCGCTGGTGTTTGGATCATAAAACATCTTAGAAGTATTTGCACATATCTTAGCCCCTAGACCCTCGGAAAAGCTGAGTGGTTCCCGAATCGACCCATCTTGGGAATCAGAATCCCAGACTTTCTGGTTGCGAGCCAAAACCACACGATGCATCTTATCACGGTCTACACCTTCTGTAGGTTCAACACGGAAGAATGATGACACATAGTACTTCCACATATCTATATGATACAGATTAGCATATATACATAAAAATCAATTCTGTAATAAACTAACCCATTTTATGGAGACCTTCTTGATCTATAGTTGGCTCATCCTTCTGGAGCCATTGCAGCGTGACTTCATATTTATCAGGTGCCTAGCGAAGCGTTAGTGAATGGCATCCATATCGTTCACTACACATACCCATCTGATCACAAATAGTTCACCATCCTTGATAAGCTTTTCCGCTTGTTTACGGAGACGGATCTCGGAGCTCCAGGACGTTTCCTTAATTTCTCGATCCCGGTAGAATAGCTCAAGAAGCTCGGATGTCTTTTCTTTGGAGTCAACAGAAGAGCAAGCAGACCCAAGTTTGCATAGCTGCTTCAGGTGGTCCATGATTGTGTAAAGTTGCCAACCCTTCTTGAGATAGACGTGTCGAAGGTAATCCTGGTATTTAGTCTCCTCCAGATCCCCTGTAATGAATTCCTCTACTAATGACAAAGTTCTGGAGTAGAAAGTACCTTCACCATCAAAGTACTGGTCTTTGCTACCATCAATGAGACTGAGGTCCTTGGCTGGTTTGGAAACTCGAGCGCGATTTGCTTCAATCTGAGCATCTGCTTCGCTATTCTTGACGTCTTCGAAGCGTCGTACAAGGGTTTGAAAGATATGGAAGAACACGTAGATTGTTTGATTGCAGTATAGGCCATATGTCTCACGAGAATAGGTATCATCGTAAGCCATCTTAAGCTCTTTAGGGTCTAGAGTCTTGGTTCCTGGAGCAGCGGTCGGAGCAAATGGCGAAGCTGTCCAACGCTCGTTAGTGACTTCACCAACATTTTGATCATCTACACTCTCGACTACATCATCCTCGCCAACTGACTCAACGTCCGGAGTTGACTCTTTGCTACCTGTGGTGCTCTCGTCCTTCTGGCCACGACCCCGGGTACCATTGCGACCCCGGTCAAGGACACCTCGTCGAAGATCGTTCTTTTTGCCATTGGTTTTCTTACCACGTCCGTTAGGTAGCTCAGTCGGTGCAGAATCATCCTCATCATCGGGAGTGCCACGATCAATAGATCCAATACGCTCGGCCACGACTTCCTCGGAGATACCGAAAAACGTAGTAACAAATCTTTCAAAAAAATCAACAATGCGGCGGCGCTCAGCACTGTTGTACTGGTTGGAGCTGTGGCAGTACATGATCATGAAGCGAAGAACATCCGCAACTGCCTCGAAATTACCAAGTGTAAACGCAAATTGGTGCTTTCCATATTTCGGTGACCGTTTTCTCTGCTCTTCGTGCTTGGTCTTTATGGCATCAACAAGATGCTTATGGGAGAAGTTCTTCTTATCAGATGCCTTGATCTGGATACCCATATGATCAAGACTCTTCAGATACATAGCTGAGGTCTGGGCGTGCCAGACTTTGTCCCATTCACGCTGCAAATTATTTAGCATCACTTTTGACTTGCAGCTTAAGTACACTTACCTGAGTGAATCGCCATTCTTCATCTTTCTGCTTCAAGCGAGCCAGGACAACAGGGAGGACGGCGCATGGATCTCTGAACAGGTCGTCACAAACTCCCTGGCCTTTGTCTCCATAAACTTTCTTCAGAACTCTCTTGTAAATCGCCTGACTACTACCTCCAAGTCCTAATGGAATCCTGAAGCCCTCCCGCTCATTTTGATCCATAGCGAGAATTTGTTGAGCGAACGGTTCGAGAAGCTGGATAACCTTAGCGTTGGCTTCGATATTGAAGTCGTAGTCATGGCGTTCCTCCTCAATTCGATGGAGGCTCTCCTCAAATATGTTCTTGCGATGAGCCACGAACCCAGAGTCCTCGGAAGCCCATGTAGGATGGGATGCCCAATCGTCGTTAAGAACAGAAAGGCACATCTCATCACGTCCACTGCAAGCCTTTAGTCGTTCCTGAATTGTGTTAGTAACTTCATGCAATATTACATAAAAGTTATTGGTTTATGTAAAACATAAGTTATGGCACAAGCCAAATGCTCCGTCCTGTCAAACAGAATTGCTATGGGGCTGCGTGAACCATTTCCGAAAGTTCAGTATGCGGAAGGTAAGCTATAGAAATAGCTTGAACCTTGCAGCATTCATTTTGAATGAGAACTTTTGGAAAATTGACTGCTTTGTAAAGGTCTATGCTGCATGATCGCACTTGATGAACATTTTGGCCAGCTTTGTGGTCCAGAATAAGTTCAACTAAGGTAAACAAAATGCGACTATAAAAGGAGACTTTCACAGAATCACACGCAACTGAATGAGAACAGAAACACATGGAAAAGTGATGCTTACCCGCTTTGGAAGTAATCGATAGCTTGGACCCATAGCTCTGCAATTGCTCAGAGACACTCGGCCAGATGGTGCCTTTGGCACATTTTCAATAACTTCGTCGCTACCATCGAAACGAACCATATCTTTGAAGTACCGCATCAACTCTGGACTGCCACCAATGAAACCGCTGACTTTGCTAACAAGTGTATGACGATCAATGAGGTCTTGTGAGAACAAGTTGCAGAGCTTGAGGAACTCGTTCATAGTTGATTTGTTGGCAATATACTTCTTGACGCGATCAAAGAACGCAAGTTCCTCTTGGTTTGCAGCAGAGGTAGATGTCGGTGCTAATGGCTCTGGTATAACAGGTGTTAAGGTTGGAGATACTTCTTGTGTATCGGCACCATTAGGTTTATGGTTGAGCTTGGCTCTCTGATTGAAGTTATGTTAGTATTATGATTCTGCAATGAAGAGGAAATGAACATGAAGCCTCAAAATAAAAGGCTTGTACAAGCAAAAGCCTTCCACCTGATTGAGAGTGTGAACCAGCAGAGATGATGTATTTTAGCTTCTGCAACAGGTTTCAAGGAAATATGTCCTTGAGCCTCATCTTGTAGTTAATATCCTGAGCATCAGCTGAGGATTATCAAGATTATCTCAACAATACCAAGAGGGATATGGACCTGAGCCTGGCCTTCTAAAATTGGTGTCTTTCAGAAGATTGACCGAAAGATGTCGCTTCACCGGTTGCAATTTGACTTATGAAAGTAACGTACCTTCCCTCCACCTAACATGCCTCTTGGACCTTCGACAGGAGCATTAACAGCTCCACCGCGTGGGCGCTTCTTGGTCTCCTTGCCAGTACTGGCAGGAACAGTAAAGTTACCAACCGGCGGCATATTACCACCACCGACAGCTCTATGTGCAGATTGAGGCGTTTGGGCGTTTGCCATTGCTGCAACTTCTTCGGCAGCTTTGGCCTTGCAGCGGATTAGCTCATAGTCCATAGTATTAGAGAAACACTTACTGCTGCGGCTTTTGCGTGCGCAGCCGATTCGGGTAGGAATTGTTTAAAATCTTCCAGTAGATCAGGCGCGGTATCGAAAAGAGTTGTGACCTGAGCGTAGACGTCTTGTATTGGTTTTGATTCACGTTGGTAAGTTTGTAGAATTTCAAGGAATTGCTTGTAAATCTCTGGTCGATCTTGGAAGCGGTTCTGTAATATAGAGTCAGTAAATGAGGTACAAAAATTGAACGACAAGAAAAAAATTCAACTAACCTTTATTTTATTCACATAACTGATGGCATGGTTGAATTCAACTGGGCCACGCTTTTCCATCCCTTGTTGTCCAGCGCCATTCATGCCTGCTTGGCCAGGTACAGGAGTTAGAGCATTTCCTCTTGGAACTCCAAGAGTAGCAACAGCATTGGTGAGTTGGTTTACACCCCTCTGCTGCTGCTGATGAGCGGCTGCTGCTTGTTGCGCTTCATAGGCTGCTTGGGACTGTCCTCCTCCATATGCAGGCACACTGTTCTGGTTCTGGGGGCTGAAAACTGCCTCAGGGCTTTCAATACTATTGTGTGGTTGTTGCCAGTTGCCTGCCCGCTGATGATGCATAAACCCACCGCCTGAGCCCATAGTCGATTCTGCCAAGGGTCGGCCAGGTATTGACTGAACAGTCGTACCCATAGGAGTCGTTACTCTAATCGAATTTGGATCGCTACCCGTACCACACTCAATCCGATACCCTGGAGGAAGAAAGGTATTGAATCCTTGAATGAGGTTCGGGTGTCCCGCAAAGAGTTCAGATACTCGATTGATAACTCCAGGGGTGTCAATTCTGCAAGATGTCAGTTTAAAGCTACAGGGCCTGAGAGCGCGTTGAGAAATTGATGAACTTACGCTTGACTCTTGAAGTCTTTCATGATATCAAGAAACCTATTGTAGACATCTGGTTGTTCGACAAACTGAACCTTTACCTGGTCAAGATAACTTAGGGCGTCCTATCAATGTTGTTAGTGCATTTCGAAATGATTCAATGACTACACCATTTACAACTTCCTCCAGGGTAGCTTATAATCGGACTTTACTCCAACAACGCGATGAAGCGCCAGTAAAGTCCGTCGACCATGCTAAATGGGAAAATAGTAGCTCTGACATGGAGAGCGTGAACCACACTAACTTGGTAATGGTATCGGACTTACGTTAAGAATAGGCTGCTGGCCACCCTGTCCCATTGCAGGTGCGCCTGCCATCTGATGTGCTGGGGTAACTGGAGGACCACCAAAGGGGAGTGATCTCAAAGCCTCCTGCTGTTGCTGTTGCTGCTGTTGCAGAGTGGGACCAAAAGCAAGCCCCGCAGCAGCTGAAGCACCGTGAGGAACGCTGGGGGGAGCAGCGTTGTGATTTAAAATATTGGGGCCACCAAACGCGTGGCTCTGTTGTAATTGTGCAGTGGTAGACTGAGGATTGTGTTGCACAGCGCGACTTCCTTCGCTATGTAAAGGTCCGCCAAATGCGTTTCCTGGACCACTCGGAGCACCAAGTGGAACAGATGGAGGAGGGCCGCCGTGGTTTGCTAGAATCCCTCCAGGGCTATGTATAGCACCTGGTAATCGTGATGCTACAGGCTGATGAAGGGGAATTGATCCTGTATTGTTCTGATGCGGTGGAGCCCCACCATATTGCTCCCGTTGCTGGCGTTCTCTATCTTGCCTCTCATTATAATCTCTTTCTCTATCACGTTGTGCCTCCAGCTCTCGCTGTTGCAAAGCACGCTGGCGCGCATGCTCTTCCATCTGTTCATTATGCTCGAAGCCCGGAGGAGGCTGAGGAGGCTGGCCGTTCATTATCGGGGAATGTTTTTCTGCCAAAGAACGAGGACTATTCAAATTTTAGAGAAATATTGGCAGGTGAAATAGATTATCGCGAATGTTAAGGTGATATATGAGCTATCGGCCGTTGTAGACTTGAAGGTTTGCTGTGATGCCAACTTCCGTCGATGGCTAGGGTAGCGCAGGTATGGTGCGCAAGTTGTTGAGAGAGATCAAAGGGTAACCTTGATCATGGTTTAAGGCATTCGGTTCAAATGCCTGCGGATCAAATGATGAAAGGGTTCGTGATGAATGTTGAAGGTACTCGTTATGCTCTGCTTTGCGATTACCGAAAGATGATCCTATCCCTGAAAACTAGTCAGGACTTGGCATCAGCCTCGTCAACCAAGGCTAAGAATCAGCCTCACTGCTACTAACGGCCAAGGCTTGACCTAGGCGAATAGTGATTATGTTCAGACAACATTGGAGATTCAGGAGATCATAGAGTCATGATTCTTGGAAGTTGACTACCTTCATTATAAGAAATCTTCTTATAAAGTCACGCCGGAAGCTGCAACTTCCATCCGAGATAGTTCTACAGTATACAGAAGTCGAGCACTTAAAAAACAATTTTCTGAGCTACTGTCTAGATATATCTACCCAGGGAAGAACAACTTCAAATGAGCGGAAACTAAAACATGTAACTTGATTAAATACTTCACTCGTCATAATTTAACGAGTATCGTATTATATGGACTCTAAACTTAACAGGAAAGCATGCACCACACTAAATCCTACAATCTGAAGAAGATAGTAGACACAAATGGATGCCTCCGGTACGTATCAATACTTGAATAAGTCCTGATAATGTCTTATGAATTGCTTGATTTATAGTTATGAGTTCTGGCAGTTTGTGCCGTATATTCACCTCCGGGGGACAAGTTATCCACTACTCTCTATGAATATTTCCCGTGATTGATAAAGTGTTTCGATATCATTACCATGTGTACCTGTTCAAACCATTCGTTTGAAATCAACTTCCAAGACCACTCGTTTCAAGTTAGTATAACACCGCTTTAGTGTGTATTCATCACGTCATAACCTTCCCCGAGCCACAAACATTAACTACCTTCACTCCCATAACGCCTTATATCCCTCTATATTTCTCCATTAAGCGTAATTTCTAACCCCTTTCAGAATCCAGACTTCACCATTATGAACTCTGCCTGGAAATCTTATTAGTACCGTCTCATGCACCGAAAACCACATGCAAGAAAGCTCTGATGTCTTGTCTCGTCGCAAATCACTTACTCGCTATACTGCTGACCTCGATATTACCAGGTTGTATCTACGCAAAATTATCAGCAATGAACCACGATATAGCAAGAGTTGTAAGACTTACCAGCCTTACACCGTCTCTCGTTTCCCACCAAACTTTACCTCCTGCCAGTGAATCCACTTTCTCCCCCTCTTTCCACGGACTCGCAGGCACGACATGTGCCTCCACAAACCTCTTCATGTTGCGTTTCGCCCTCTCCTCGCCCGTATCACCTTTATAAGCCTGCTGGCCTAACGCATCATAATCCTCTGGATCTTCCCACGGTTTTCTGGGCAGGCTGACGATCGCTGAATTTAGTGGTGCGAGAACCGTCGTATTGAGAGACCGATCCTCGAACCGCTGAGTGACAGGTGCGAAGTCTCGTGTGAAGCCAGCAAAGATATTTATAGCCCGATCGCGACCTAGCACATCGGAGAGGATAACGGTATTATCATCTGCCGCGGCAATATCTGAGGGTTGATTAGGAATGGGTTTTTGTTCAGTCATTGCAGCAACGGTACAGGAGGTCAATAAGCTGAATAAGAGATAATGGTGTCTCATATTGAGATGCAGCAGATGAACGATAAGCAGCTACTATGTACAGGTGAAGTTGGTTGAATGTGATGACGACGATTCGGCAGCGCCAAGGTGCAAGAGATCTGTGTTGGTTGCGGCTCAAAAATATGGAGCTGCACCACCATGATTGCTACATCAACATATCGTACAGTAAACTTGTATATGATTAGTGAAAGCTCACCCTTTTTGTATCACTTTCAAAAACGTTTTCTTTACATCCACCGACGATAATTTATTCTTTCAAAATGAAGGTTCCCGGACTCATTGAATTTGTTTCTCCTTGTAAATTATTGTCATTAACAAACCTTCATATCGAGCGTGATATTTTCACGTCCAAGGTAAAAGCATTTCCCCCATACTCGGCCTGGGTATAACCGGTTCACGTAAGCTCATCTATAAAGTCGACTGAGCTGTGTAACACTGAATTTGGACATCTGCTTCGTCTGTGCGTTGTGGTCTTATCCTCCATTTGGGCTCTGAGTTCAGTAAACGTGATCGGTCGAGCTACTCTTGGGCGGCCTCCGAACTTTTCCCTTCACCAATGTAGGTGTCCTGTAAGAACAGCGGCTAAAGGGGGTATAATTAAACTTCTACCATGGTAGGACGTTGGTGGGATTCAGCTGAGGACCCCTTGCCTCCAATCAGCTGGCAATTGTACCGAGAACATCCAGATAGCTACACAGCGAACACGAGAAGGCAACTTCTTTCGTACGTAATATTTTCCAGTCATATCTGATGTTTTGGATTCAAGTGCAGACGGACGAGTACATATACTCACTTCCGGCCTTTCTACTGAGATATCAGTGAAGGTTTTCTCTTCAGCCCGATTCAGTCCGCCTCAAAACACTTACAATGAAAGTCATCCTCACCGGCGCAACTGGCCTCATAGGCGGGGAAGTACTTACTCAAGCCTTGGCTCACCCAGCCATAACATCTCTCATTTGTATAACACGCAAACCGTTGCCAGAGCACACGAGTTCGAATCCCAAGCTGAAAGTCATACTCCAATCCGATTTCACCACATATTCACCTGAGCTCCTCGCCGAGCTGCAAGGCTCCCAGGCATGTATATGGTATAGCTTCAAGCCTCGCTTTTGAAGAGAAGAACGAGGCTAATGGTCAATGGTTAAGGGCGTTGGGATCGCCAGCTCGCAAAACCCCAGACCTGGAGCTGTGCAGAAGCATCGAGATAGGATATTCGAGTGCTGCTGCCAAGGCATTCAGCGAAGCTCTAGCTCCGCAACTTACAGATGAAAATAAGCCTTTCCGCTTTCTGTACCTGAGTGGAATGCTTGCAGAGAGGGCGAAAGGAAAGAAGCTGTGGTTTCTACATGACTCTCGGACGATCAAGGTTTGATCCGCTGGCCCCGATAGTTTTAGAAGACAAATACTGATGATTATAGGGAGAGGCTGAGAATGCTCTGCTAGAAATCCAGAAAGAGAGTAGTAATTTCGAGGTTTCAGTAGTTAGGCCTGGAGGAGTCTTTGCCAAAGGAAACATTACACCTGACGCCATGGTTGGTATTTTACTTTACATCAAGGTCGAGGAACTTGCTGCTGCTATGATAGAAGAGATCGTGGGCGATGTTCACGGGACTAGGACACTGGAAAATAACGACTTGAGAAGTTTAGGAAGAAAAGTCTTGAAGAGTGCCTAGGACAGGACATACACACGTCTTGCAGCAGTGCAGACAATAAACAATGTGCTAATTGGATTTGATTATGGTTATTCGAGCGTTGGAAGATCTTACTGTTGGCGCTTGGTTCTTCCCGCGCATATAACTAGTTCACGCATATCTACCAATCTGCATCAAGTAACCCTGTTACTGTTACTGGACCTATGCCACATCTCTCATGTTCCGGTTTGGAAAATTCTGGAGTGATTTCAAAACCACAAAAGACTTCCATTTGGCCTTATACCTCATACGCCATATTCTAGCTGTGATGCAGCTTCCAGAATATACCTGAAATAGCGATGTACCAACTAAAATATCTGCAAAGCTACCCACTCCAAAGTCTCTTCGCTCAGAAATCATTTGTCTCACCTCCACATACGCTTACTTTGAGCTTCACTGCCGATGAGACATTTAATTTCTCTATCGATCTCACCGTGACATAGGAAGCCAGTCACTCATTTCGCCCGATCTTCGCGCCCGTCGCTCTTTGCCGTTATTCTCCTCTCAAATGCAATGTACTGTGCCCTCGCCATTTCTTTTAGATTTACTCCGACTGTACGATGCTTATTTCGAAGCTGATGATTCATCCACAGGTTTTATGAGCGTTTTGTGACAACGGTACAGTGGAGTGTGACTTCATCCACATCACGCGGTAGAGTCTACAGTGTCAAGTCGTTCTCATTACCAAAGAACTTATCATTAGTAGGGAAATAACCACGCAGCCTGAGAAACCTCCTTCTTGAAGTTCCTTCCCATCTGTGAGTTCATAGCCTGGCTTTCAGACTAGATCGCGATGAACCAGAAAAGCAGGATTCAATATTCACTTTATCAATCTTGCGTTGGTTCATCTTTGGAGATGATTGATACGATTAGGCCTCAAACATTCTTAGAGTCTGTGTAGCAGCTTGATTCTTTTATGTTATACCAATCTCCATGATATGTTAATACCTCAAGAGTTCTATTAAAGGCTTTCACCTTCTCTTGTTGTCTCAGTGTTTCAAATATGTTTCTACTTCAATAGTCCTTCTAAAAGCCTCGCCTTCTTATTGTTTCAGTCTTGCAGGTATATCACAGATGTGGTTTCCTCAACTGTCATTTCTAAGAATTCAAAGTTCACTTGCAATTTCAATATTTCAAATTTGTTATTACCCTATAATTATGTCTGATAGCTTTATCTTTCTTGTTGTTTCAATCTTTCAAACATACCACTCTCTTGATGGTCATATCTAAGAGACTCAACTTCTTTTATTGTTTCAGTCTTTCAAATATATCATTGCTTCAACGATGAGGTCTAACAGCTTAGCCTCCACTTATTATTTCATACTTCCAGGTATATTATGAATAAAGATTACCTTAACAGAGAAATCTAATAGCTCAGTCTTTTATTATATTATCAATCTCTTTGGTATATTATTACCTCAACAATATGTTTGATAGTTTTGCTACATTTTCTTGTTTGTTATATCATCCTTCTGGGTATATCATGGATTAAGATGACTTATACAGTGAAGCCTAACAGCTTATCCTTTTCCTTTCGTTTCGATTTTCTAGGTATATTGTCACCATAACAAAAATTATTACATGGCCAACATGAATATACCTATTGAGAATATACTAACACTGAAGCCACTTTAGAAATTGCTGAAAAGCTTGAGATTATACAGTCATCAATTTCTTAGAATATGCTTCATTTTCTAATCCGATTTACTCCCACGGATGAAACATTCTCTCAATGGTATTAGAAATACAGTCCTCCAATACGCTCCAATTCCCAAATTCTCAATTGCCATCCCCGCCGATAATCAGCCGATTCGCGCTCCACCCAACCTACAGCCTCTAATTCAAGCATATAGACCTCAATGAGCTTGCTGAAGGCTGTTGAGGTCTTGGTCTTGGCGTGTTAGGATTTGTTCAGATTATCCTCAAACTTCTTAACAAGTTTGTGGATATCTTTCCTAAGGGTTCTAGCGTCTATCCATTCCGTTCCTGATAACCCAGGTGAGATACTTTATAGTGCAGACGTCTTCCTTGGACGTTCTGGACACTTCTTATTTCTTTATTGTGTATCTTATCAACAATGTATTTCTCTCTACCATTCTCGTCATGGATAGGTCGGGGTGGTGGGAGGGACCGATTGTGGGGATTCTTCCGTGCTGGTTCCAAATGTTCGATCGAAATGATCGGGTGGATTGGTAACCAGTCCGGGAGGCGGACCTGAAATGAAAGTCCTGGCAAAATGGCCTTATTATGGCGTCAGCAGGATTGCTGTTGCCGTCCATCCACTTGACTTCAGCGATCTCTCTGCATACATACGATTATCGTAGGCAAAGTACGTCAATCACCAGTCACCAGTCGCTTTCCCTGGGTCGTACCTAGTTTGACCAAGCACTCGTAAAGTGCTTTCAAGTCGGTACAGAGAACCAGGAGAAGACCGCGCTGCGCAATCTTGCCAAATGCTAGCCTTTAATCGAAGCTCCAATATCGAATCCATGAGTCATTTAATACAGCTTGGAGGCGGAAGCCAAGACGCTTGTAGATGTACGTTTACACTTGACAGAGGACAGAAAACGGGTTAAAAACATTGATCTAAAGAGGGATATCTGCAGGATAAGTTAATGTTTGAGTGTGTGTGGCATTGGAGATGATAAAGCTAGGTTTTTGAAATCGCCCCTCAAAGGTGTCGTGCTCAAGCTGACTGATAAAGATCGGGGCTCCATAAAGACCAATGGGATGATATTGGCTCGATTCTCGCCGTCAGCTAGTACTATGACCGTCACCGATTTGAGACGACGGATCTCTATTGTTGGGCAAATGGCGAGTCTGCAATTAAAAGAAGCGCGTAGTGGCGCCACGTGTTGAGAAGTGAATCAACAATCAGCTTGTCAATTTTCCAATTGTACTCATTCTTCTAAAAAGGCTGTTGCCTCAAATAGTGGAGTTTACTAAATTATCATTCTTCTGTCATACTGATCAATTAAGTATATGAAAGATGATGGGTTGCGGTAAAGTTAACCAGTTAGCACTTTCTCTTGTTGTTTCAATCTTCTAGATATACTATGCTTTTAACAATGAGTTATATTAATTTGTCATTTTTAATATGTCAATCTGTTGGGTATATGAAATATAGATATTAAACTTGGAAGTTCTGAAGCCTAGTCTCTTTCTATTATCTCAATCCTTTGGGTATATCACCAGCTTCACAGTAAGACTTAACAAGCTGGCTTATTCTATTGTTTCAATCCTCTAGGTATACTATAAATCTAACAATAAATTATACTGGTTTGCCATTTTCTAATATGTCAATCTGTTGGATATATGAAATATAGAGATTAAACTTGGAAGTTCTGAAGCCTAGTCTGTTTCTATTATCTCAATCTTTTTGATATATCACCAGCTTTATAATGAGACTTGATAAGCTGGCGTATTCTATTGTTTCAATCTTTGGGATATATTAAGGGTGAGACTTAGTGACACCCAACAGCTCATTCTCTTCTATTATTTCAATCGTTTGGGTACATTATCACTTTACAACGAGGTCTTACCTTTACCCTTTTGTATTATGTCAATCTGTTAGGTATATGAAAGATGCAGACTAATACAAAATGTCTTAAACTGCTCAGTCTCTTTTTATTATCTCAATCCTCTGGATATACTATTATCTTTGTAATAAGATTTGAGAAGTTAGCCTATTTTATTGTGTCAATCTGTCAGGTATATAAAAGATGCAGACTAATACAAAATGGCTAACAGCTTAGTCTTTTTTCATTATCTCAATTATCTGGATATACTATTATCTTTATTATGAAACTTGAAAAGTGAGCCTATTTTATTGTATCAATCTGTTAGATATATGAAAGATGAATCTTAGCAATAATATATAACAGCTCAGTCTCCTTTTATTATCTCAATTATCTGGATATACTATTATCTTCATAGTGAGACTTGAGAAGTTAGCCTATTCCATTATGCCAATCTGTCAGATAAGATGCAGATTAATACAAAGTGTCTAAGAGCTAAATCTCTTTTTATTATATCAATCCTCTGGATATATTATCATCTTCACCATGAGACTTGAGAAGTTAGCCTATTCTATTGTGTCATTCTGTAAGATATATGAAAGATGAATTTTACCAATCAACATATAACAGCTTAGTCTGTTTTAATTATCTCAGTCCTCTGGATATCTCATCACCTTGCAGTGAGGTTCAAATAACCAGGCCTTTCTATATTATGTCAATCGGTTGGGTTTATCAAAAATGAAGACCAAACAGTAACACCCAACAGCCCAGCCTCATCCTATTACATCAATCCTTCGGGTAAAATCACCCTCCTCGCACTGAACTGGATGCTAACAGCCTCAGCCTTTCCTATTATTTCAATCTCTCGGGTATATCATGACGCCAATAGCAACTTAAGTGAATCAACCAGAAAGAGAGAGAGAGAATATTTCAAGCTGCTCAATTAATTAGTTAGCCTGAGGCCTTATGTGTCCCCACCATAAGGCTAGCTCTTCGCTTCACAGACATTCACCATGAGGCCCGGCCCCGCTTATTAGCCGAGATTCAGGGGCTGCAGTGTTTACATGTCGTGGTACCAGGCAATGAGTTGGAGCTATTACTTCTATGTGTGAGACTGGCTTCTTACTTGTTAGATGTCTTGTGCAGAGCTATTAACTTGGTTTTGATGTGAAGGGGCCATGAGGGGTAGTTATAAAAGAGCACATTTGTTGTTTTGTCCAGTGTGAAAAATTCAACAAAGTTGTAAATGCAACACTTCAAAGAAGACATATTAGAAACAACCCCCTTTCTTGATATCTCAGGTTTCTGGATTCATGGTACAGTTATTTTACCTCCTAGTGTATTTGAGGTGTCCCCAATTGCCAAAATGCTTGCTGCTGTGAGGTTCAAATGGCTTCCTGACGGGACATAGGTTGGGGATGCCAGGCGTCGATGTTCTTCTCCCACGACGCGGTTTGACCATCCTCAACCTTTGAATCCCCGAAAAACGAATCCATCTAGTTTGACTGATCGATATTCGGGGATTGGGGAGTCTAATCACGAGACTCTGCCCACAATAGCTTTTTATAAAATTGTTGTTGTTGTCGTCAACCTCCCTCTCCTAACCATCTCTCCAACAAACTCCCCATCGACATCCCCAACAACAACAACATCAAACAAAACACTAGCTACATTCCAAGACTCGCAAGAACAATGGCTGCTAACCCACCACCAAACAACCCCACTACAATGAACGCAACGGCTGCTAGGGCTACGTCCATGGCACACAACAATCGTGTAAGTGACCTTGACCCCTTCCACCACGATGCGGAAGAGCAAACTAATCACCTCGCAGTTCCGCTTCAATGCCAGCCAAACCGCTCGGCTTGAGCAGCTCTGTGATGATACCGGCCGCTATCCAGACACTGCACAGAAGCGTGCCCTTGCTCAACAGCTTGGTGTCGAGTTGCGATCTGTCCACGTAAGTACCCAATCGTTCTTCCACTTCGCCCATCGATGCCTCTGCTCTCTGACTAACTGCGTAAGAACTGGTTCGAGACCAAGCGCCGCACTCCCGCTCCTGTCCCTGCTGCCGGTCCTGCTGCTGCTGCTGCTGCTGCTGCTGGCCCTGTTGCTGGTGCTGGTGCTCTTGCTGCTGCCCCCGGTCCAGCCGGTCAAGCCGCCGTCGCTGCTGCTATTGCTGCCGTTCCTGTTTTCTCCGGTGCTGCTGCTCCTGCTCCTGTCACTGCCTCTACCTTTGATGCTGGCCTTGTATCTCCTGGTACCCGTCTCGTTATTCATGCTACCATCGAGCACGTTGGTGATGGCGAGGCTACCGGACATGCCACCAAGAAGGTCAAGCTTACGATTGAGCCAGGTGAGCAGACCGAACTCGCGGACTACCAGCTGGCCAAGATCAATTACGCCATCCGAAAGATGGAGGCAGCCGACCAGCTCATCCAAGATGCCAGACGTGACATCAAGGAGGCTATTCAGGAGCTCGAGCAAGTTTTCGGCAAGAAGTTTGAAGTCGAGTACGAGAAGCCCGGTGATGCGGCCATCGACGACGATGATTCCACCGAGGCCGCTACCTAAGCCTCCTCACGCATGGGACGAAGGAGTAACCTGCGGTTCTATTCTCGACTTTTCTCACGGGGGATGGGTTGGGATTTGATTTTGCAGCGAACTCTTTCCACGTTCCGCACGAGGATATGATTACGACTAACGTGGGATGATATTTTACGCTTCTGCATTAAGGGGTTTGGCGGGGAGTTGGCGTACTTGGATGGAAATCAGGATGTATTTTCGTCAAAACCAGACTCAATGAGACAGATGCCTTTCCCGGCAGACCATTAACCTTGTATCTTTGCCTGTTCGTAACGTGATGCTTCCATTCTGTCTGTTGAGTTGAGGTTGACGGTAGCTGTTGGACCGAGAATGCGAGCCTGTGAGATGAGATCACGCTTGCTTGACTCGATGGACCGCACCATTGTGCCGAAAGCGTAAACAATTAATCTCCCGTGGTTCTTCCCAGTGCATATGTGAGATTCCTTGGTTGCTGTGCATCACGTTCAGATCTTGTACAGTACAGTTTTCACGCTCGTCAGCCAAACCCAAGCATGATATTCACATGTCAAAAAGAGGGGGTGGGTTGGTATTAATTATCATCCGACACCTGATCTCCCGTCCCCCGTAATCCTTTCCTTCAACCCTGACTTTTTTGGGGCGACGGGGCCGAGTATGGGGGATTTGTAGGCTAGCCAGCCCGGGATTAGGGGCAATGCAATACAGTGGAAATGCTGAGTTGAGGTTTGTCTGGGGGAGCAATCACATGCGTGTTCAATCATCCCCCAAATCCCTGTTCCATCCACTGAACGGGCTGCCATTACAGACAGTACTATGACAGAAGCAAAACACAGCGGGGGAAGGGGAACCACCGTTGTTGGGCGCGCAAAAAGGCAATTGAGGGCCGAGCAACAGGAAAGAGTTTGGGGGAGGAGTGGCAGCAGGTTAATTATCTGATATCTTTTTATCTACTTGTGTGATTTAAATCATAGAGTATTTTTATTGCTATTCCTATATCTCTTCTCACAGCGGTGTTCTCCAGGTTCGCCGAGTCCTCAGTAGCCGGTAAGTGTCGGCGAATCGCAGCAGAGAGAACAGTGTTGAGGTCAGCATCTCTGGGCAAAAACTCTCTCTCTCTCCCCCAGACAAACAGCTTAAATCAACCCAGGCCTCGGCAGCGAGCGGACGCGGAGACGCTTGTGGGTATCAAATGCTAGTCCACTACCACCACCTCCACCACCACAAAACCAGACACATTCCTCCCCAACTTGCGCCCCAAGATCCTTCTCCATTAATTTCTCCCCCATACTATACCACTCTCTGCGTTGCTTCCCTTCTCTATTATACCCCAGATTTCCACAGTACGCCATGGCTGCCAAAGTGATTGTTGTCGGCGGTGGTTGTAAGTAGCTCTGCCGAGGCGAACTGGACGTCGTCGGATGCTGACCATTAAACACAGTGTCCGGACTGAGTGCTGCTCATACCATTTACCTCGCAGGAGGCAATGTGATTGTGCTAGACAAGCAAGGTGTGTTATGCTGTGCTCGATCCCGTTTGTGCTATGGCTGACCTGTTCTTTTTAGGTTTCTTCGGAGGAAACTCAACTAAAGCTGTAAGTTGCCACACGTTGCGGATTTTAATAGAGGGATTGTCAACCCGCTTAGGGTACTTCAATATGTGTGGCAGATATATCTAAACACGTTGGCTCTGTTAAGAGCTCAGTATTTAGCAACTGCGAATGCATATTGGAGTACCTCGGCAGTTTGGGACATTAATCATGCACCGAATTCACCTTCACATGCATTTTACACAATGGGAAGACCAGCGAGTGCTTCGCGACCTGACTTAGTCTGGAACCGCATTCTTACCTTCTGCAAAGAAACTACTCTGCTAGAACTCCTTGACTGATAATCTGCAGACCTCCGGAATCAACGCTGCCTTGACCAGAACTCAAGTCGACGAGAAGATCCAAGATAGCGTCAAGCAATTTTACGACGATACCCTTAAGTCTGCCAGAGATAAGGCGAGACCGGACCTGATCAAGGTTTTGACCTACAAGTCTGCCGCTGCTGTCGAGTGGCTTCAAGATGTGTTCAACCTCGACTTAACTCTGGTTTCCCGGTTAGGGTAAGTTCCAGTCTCTATCATACACTTTAACCTGCTAATCATATCTACAGAGGTCACTCCCAGCCAAGAACCCACAGAGGACACGATGCCAAATTCCCCGGTATGGCCATTACATATGCGCTGATGCAGAGACTCGAGGAGCTTGCAGAGAAAGAACCCGAGCGAGTACAAATCATAAAGAAAGCCCGTGTAACAGGCATCAACAAAGATGGAAACAAGATCACTGGTGTAACATATGAGCACGGAGGAGAATCACAGGTTGTTGACGGACCAGTAGTCCTCGCCACCGGTGGATATGCTGCAGATTTCACAGAGACATCTCTCCTCAAGAAATGGAGACCAGATACATTCGATTTGGCCTCTACCAACGGTACACATGCCACTGGTGATGGACAGAAGATGGTTATGGCCATTGGTGGTAACGGAATTGATATGGACAAGGTCCAGGTTCACCCAACGGGTCTCGTAGACCCTAAAGACCCAGGCTCCAAATGGAAGTTCTTGGCCGCTGAAGCTCTTCGTGGCGAAGGTGGTCTTCTCCTGAACGGTGACGGTGACCGTTTCTGCGACGAGCTTGGTCACAGAGATTACGTTTCCGGAGAGATGTGGAAAGAGAAGGACAAGGGAAAATTCCCAGTTCGCCTCCTCCTCAACTCCAAGGCATCAAATGTTCTTGACTTCCACACCCGTCATTACTCTGGCCGTGGTCTCATGAAGAAGATGACCGGAAAAGAGCTCGCCAAGGAGATTGGCTGCACCCCAGAGCATCTTCAGGGCACTTTCAAGGCTTACAACGAGATTGCTGATGGAAAGAAGAAGGACCCATACGGAAAGAAGTTCTTCCACAATGGCCCACTTGACATTGATGATGACTACCACGTTGCCGTTATGGAGCCAGTTCTTCACTTCACCATGGGTGGTATCGAAATCAACGACCAAGCACAAATTCTCAACTCTGAGGGCAAGCCATTCGAGGGTCTTTACGCCTGTGGTGAGCTCGCAGGAGGTGTTCACGGTGCTAATCGTCTTGGAGGTTCTTCTCTTCTCGGTTGTGTCGTCTACGGTCGTGTTGCTGGTGAAACTTCGAGCAACTATCTCTTCCAGAACGCACTCAAGGGTAGCATTGGTGGCGCTTCTTCACGTCTTGGTCAAATCTCTCTTCACATTGATCCAAGCCAACCTGGCAAGATCTCGGTTGAGTGGGACAGCAAGGCATCATCATCATCATCAGGGTCTGGCAGCGATTCGAAGCAGCTCGCACCAGCGCAACCATCTACCCCTGCCGCAGGTCCTGGTGCCGTGGCCAGCAAGCCTTCAAAGTTCGAGATTCCAGCTAAGGAGTTCACCATGGAGGAGGTGGCTAAGCACAACACCAAGGAGGATCTCTGGGTGGTGGTTAAGGGTGTCGTGATGGATGTCAGCGACTGGCTAGATGAGCACCCAGGTGGACCACAGGCCCTGATGAACTTTATGGGCCGGGACGCCACTGAGGAGTGTAAGTTAGATCTAGATCCCAATCCCCGAAGCAAAAAAGCTAACTCTTCTCCAGTCGAGATGTTACACGATGACGAAGTTATTCCCAAGTACGCAGCAAGCCAGGTGATCGGACGTGTGAAGGGGCAGACACCCACATTGGAGATCTAGATAAAAATAATCAGTTTTTTGGTTTCGGGACAAGGGGTCTTTTGTATTGATAGCATTGGTCCTTGGGGGTTATTAGCATGAATAAACGTCGATTTCTAGCATTCAAAATAATGGACCATGTTGGTCATGTGCAATATCCTCTTTCATCCGCCCCCAGGAAGCATTCGGATATCAAACTTGGCACTACTACTAATCACTCCCATAGTCCCTTATTCATCTTACGAGCTAATTCATTTTCCCTGACTAAGTCTTTTTTTTTCCTGTCCCCCAGCTGAGGCCAAGTGTGCTCACTCACTCACTCACTCACTCGCTGAGCATCGCCTCCCGAATTCAAAGAGCAGGCTTGTGATGAACTCGGCTACCAACGCTTTCACGTCAGGGGGGCCTTAGCCGAGGATCAGGAAAGATGACTACTATTACATTACAACCATTACCACTACCACTACCACCGCCGGGCCCCGTGCGACAAAGACGTGTGTTTTTTGTAGTGCTGGCACCAAGAAAATGCCCTGGCCCCCCCGTTGTTTGCCATCCAGGGTGTGTCAAGTGGACCAAAAAGCGGTCATATTATCGAACGATCGTATGAGCTGTTTGTTTGTTTGCGCTCTCAAGCCTACTGACCGCAACTGATGTCTTTTTTTTTTTTTTTTCGCTCCATGCATGCATAAAGGGGGAAAATAAAATTTGGAGGGAAGTTTGGGTATGTGAGGGAATAGGGTGTATTTAAAACACCAAAACTTGTTCCCGGGTGAAAAATCTCATTTGCGCATATGGGCTTCGGTTTCGGCTAGTTGAGATAGAGTTATATCCCCGGATTCTATAAATATTCTCTTTTTCATCTCTAAGCGCGGCTGGAGTACTCTCCACTGATGTTGATATTAGAAAGTAAGTAGTTGGTCGTACGGACTAGTTTATAGTTGAGATCTTTAGCATGGAGAAGCTGAGGAAGAGCGAGGATTAAACCCAGATTGGCTGGGGAGGTTTAAATGTCACACAAGATTCTCGCCAGGTCATGGCTGCGTCGTGCCGTTTTGGAGGCAAAGAGCGGTGTCTGCCCCGTCCCGTGTTTGTCTCCCGTGTCCAGCTTTCGGCTCTAGATACTCTATATACAAGCAAGAATACATGGTATGTATTTGAGTTTGTCGGTGCTATGGTAGTTATAGAGACCGTTATATAGACCCGAAGTTGCAAAATCATCAACCCTTTTTCGCGGCTTGAAACCCAACGTAGACAAGTACCGGGTCTGGTCAGAAATCGGCACTCATCGTCCCGCTGCACAGGTACGGTTCTGCACACCAATGTATCGAAACGTATGCGTGTGTCCCTTTCATTTCTTACCTGCCTTTCTGTGGTATGGTAAGGACAGCCTTGCTGCAAGCCACCGCTCGTATTGATCTGACGGGCATTTCAACGCACAAACAGATCTGAGCTGACTTGCAAAGGCCTCCAAAGGCTTTCTTTTTTCTGGGCGCAGTTGCTAATAAGATTAACGGCATGCTTGACTGGTCACTCTATATTCTCGTTTAATGGTCACGCCTTTTGAGGCTGAGGAGAAATGTGTGAAATGGTGTTACGGATATTGGTTCTTGGTATGTGAGGGCTTGGTCGACGGACTCCGTAGCTACAACGTAAGCCATTCGGAATCTTGCCTCTCGAACTATTGGATTGTCTTTTGGTTTTAGTACTTGATAGATTTGGAGATGGTTTGGGTCTGTTCTTTAGAATTGTGTCGAGTTAGTAGCAAAAGTGACAAGAGTCGAATATCTTGTTGTCTTACTTCACCCATGAATTACTCAGGATTGCGCCCCAAAGGCCAATATTCCTTCCTAATCTGGTCATTCTTTAGTGACACACCCTCCATACCAACTCAAATCAGTAAAAAGCCATAATAAACACCTTGCCTCCTGGATTAGTAGTCGTCCAGACTTTGGATATATCAACGAATCGGAGTTCCCACTTTTAAAATCATGCCTGAAAATTCTCTTCCATTTTTCAGGCCGCCAACCTGAGCCGAATGGTTCTCATTTTCCTTAGTCATTAACGCATTCCATTCCTAGGAGAACGCTCCGGAGCCTGTTCGATCCTTTCCTATCAATTACATCGTGATACACAATCCCTTCATTGACGCTTTCAACTCTGCTGGCATCAGAGTTCTTCTTCCATAGTTGCCCAGCTCCACGTTCCATAATCTTCAGCTGTGCCGCAACCTTCCGTAACAACGTCGCCCTCTTTCGGTTGCTGGGCATTATTTTACAGGGGACCATCGACGCCAAACCCACTCATCGTGCTCTTTTTACGCCTCCAAACCACCCCAAGGCATAGCACTGTTCTCCTCTGTCAAGGTTGGGGTTGGCAACTCCTCTTCCCCCGGAACTCCTGTCTTGCCAGTCTAGTCTTTCTTCTCCCCTTCCCCACACGCTCTGCCCTCGTCCGCCTCGACTGATCTTCTTTACCACACCATCTCAGAACACATCAGCGCTCTTCCTTACCACGAGGTCAATTCTCATCCAGCCACCGCGTGCATTTCCTCTTCTTCGCACTCGACCGTCCGGGGCGACATACACCATTCTCCATCAACAATCAGGGCTGCTGTGCTGGGAAATGCTGGGTTGTGGACTCGAATCTGCGCAACTCGTCCGCCAATAGGAATAGGGATGTCCATCCCCTCGGACCAGAACCTGGTGATCATCGTTGACGAACTCTGCCTTCGAACTCTGCAACAAACTCACTGATAACTGCTCTGTGCTGGGTGCACGCCATCTTCGCCATGGCCACACCTGCCGCCGCTTGGAAGGGATGGAAGAAGCCCGACAATGTTGCTGGCTCGTCGGCCCCGGCCATTATGGTCGGATTGTTTGTGAGTACATACGCAGAGGATGTTATGCGACGTGGGAGACATGTGCTGGCTGGGGGAGTTCACCTTGTGCCAGGCGCACGTCAATTACTGTCGCCTCGATTTCTACATACATGTGCTGATACAAGATACAGGTCGCAATTGGTGGGCTTCTGTTTGGATATGATACAGGGTGAGTTGGATAAGAGACTTGGGTATGATGACTGGCACTGACAATTCCGATAGCACGATATCAGGGATATTGGCCATGAAAGCGTTCCGCAGGCAATTCATTGCTGGATATACCGATGAGAATCAGGCAATAGTATCAGCGTCACAGTCCTCACAAATCGTCTCCATTCTAAGCGCTGGCACTTTCTTCGGCTCTTTACTTGCAGCACCTCTTGGTGATCAACTTGGACGTCGCATATCGCTCATAATATCCGTGGTGATCTTCTCCTTAGGAGTTGTCTTTCAGACCGCTGCGATGCAGATACCCCTTCTGGTCGCTGGAAGGTATGTTTAGCTATGATATATCAAGTATTTATGCTTACTATAGCACAGGTTCTTCGCAGGTCTAGGCGTAGGTATTATTTCAGTTCTAGTTCCTCTCTACCAGTCCGAGATGGCCCCAAAATGGATCAGAGGAACGCTTGTATGTGCATATCAACTTGCTATTACCGCTGGTATTCTACTTGCATCAGTCGTGAATTTATGTACGCAGCATCTCGACAGTGCAAACGCCTTCCGGATACCCTTTGCCCTACAATTTGTATGGGCTGGCGTTCTTCTCCTCGGACTCATACTACTCCCCGAGACACCTCGTTACCTCATCAAACGCGGTCTTCATACTGCTGCAGCATCCTCACTCAGTCGCCTTCGGCGATTGGATATTACTCACCCAGCTTTAATCGAAGAGCTTGCAGAAATAGAAGCAAACCACGAATACGAATTAAGTCTTGGTCCATCAACATATCGAGACGCCTTCTTTGGTAGTCCACATTTAGGACGTCGGCTTTTTACCGGTTGTGGGCTACAAATGTTACAGCAGCTCTCCGGTTGCAATTTTCTGTTTTACTACGGAACCACATTCTTCTCAAACATTGGTATATCGTCACCATTCATCATCCAGCTAGTGATGAACATTGTGAATGTTGTATCGACTATTCCCGGTATGATGTTAGTGGAATCACTAGGACGCCGGCGTCTTCTTATGGGAGGCGCTATCGGTATGGCTGTTTGTCAAATGACAATCGCCGCAGTTGGAACGGTTATTCCAGAGGCCAAACGAACCGCTAACATGGTTCTTATTGTCTTCGCCTGTTTCTATATTTTCTTCTTCGCCTCCTCTTGGGGTCCTGTGCCATGGGTCGTCACTTCCGAAATTTACCCTCTCAAGGTTCGAGCAAAGTCTATGTCTATATCTATAGCATCGAATTGGATCCTCAACTTTGCCATCGCATATGGAACTCCATACCTCGTTACTCCCGGGAAGGGGTCAGCTGATCTTGCGTCCAAGGTCTTCTTTGTTTGGGGAGGGTTCTGCGTCATGGCATTCTTCTTCGTCTGGTTCATAGTGTACGAGACGAGTAAGATAAGTCTCGAACAAATTGATGAAATGTACGAGAGAGTAGACCATGCGTGGAACAGCAAGTCCTTCCAGCCCAGCTGGAGTTTCCAGGAGATGCGAGACGAAGGGTCATCAGCGAGCGGAATACAGCTCGAAAATGTAGACACCCTTCGGCAACGTACTGCAACCAGCTCTAGTACCACAGGTAGCGAAGCGACAGTGACAGAGGAAGACAAGATCATTGCGCAACTGGGGAATGTCGATCTAAGTTACTAAATATATAATACCCCTTAGGGCGACTTTTTGTTTTGCTTTGTTTTTGTGGTTACGGGTCTTGGAAGCGTGGAGTCGAAATGCGGAGTTTATGGAATCAGGTGTTTTTAAACAATCAAGGGAAATGGATAGGGGAAAGGGTAACACAGGGGTTCAGGCGATATATCTCTGGCTGGTATGAGAGCTTTTTCTTGGGGTGTTTGGACTCCTTTATACAATAACTATCTTTGGCGGAGATACTGCGGAGCATGCGGAGGTTGCAAGCCACCACAGGAGCTGGATATAAGGCCAGATAAATCATGTGGATCTGTTGGATTGTAGTATGAGTACCTATAAATGTACTGTTTGATACCCTAATGACCCAGATTATCGTCATCTACAGTGGTGATTTAATAGATCATAGAGTATTTGTAGACAGGTAAACTTATTATTGTCTCTATAAGTGAAGATCGTTATTCAAGCAAAAATAGAGAGATGACAGAAAGCATTACACGAGCACTACGCACCTCTAAAGGGGCATGTTTTTCAACTCGAACTGAAGGAAATACGCAGAGCCGGCCTGTGATTTTCCTCGCTAATGCCTGTGTTCGCGCTAGCCCCCCTCGCCTTTCCTCCCATAGGTACAGTGCATGCCACAGCACAGAATTACAGTTTCGCAAAACATGTATTTCAGCAACATTGGAACTAACTAACATGAATAACAAAGACCCTGTATTTCATGACCTGTTCAAGTAGAAAAGTGGTTGAGTCCTAAGCTATATGCCTCCTCCTGCTCTTGCTCCTGCTTCTTTTCTTCGAGTTCCTTTTTGTGACACACTTGGCAGATACCTTCTTCTTCTGCTTCCAAATACCCTTCGAATTCCTCTTGCTCTAGCCTCTCCTTCTCACTTAGTGGTCCATCCGGATCAAGCCCATCCTTGATTCTTTGCACCTTTTGCAACCATGGAGTATCTTGTGTGAATCGAGATGTACCACGTGGATACATTGTATAGTCGCACTTCTTGCAGTCGAACTGAAGCGGCCAGTACACTGTGGAGAGAATTGTAGGAGCTGGATAGTCAAGCAACAAGCTCAGCTTCTCTCTGGTCCAACCTCGGTCTTGGATCTCGGCATCTGGAGGGATGGCGTCGATCCTGTTGATTCCGAGATGATCTAGGATATATTGAAACCTCCCAAATCGGTAAGAGTTTCTGGATGCGAGTTCTATGGGTGATTTCAAGGCGCCGAAGAGGTTACCGCACGTGAAAGCTAGCCCACCTGCCTTCTCGATTAAAGTCTTCAAACCTTGAAGCTCTTCGTTCCTTGGAATACAGTCGTCGTCGATTTCAAATTTTCTCAACAAGACTGAACCTACAGCTTTTTGACTACAGAAAGCCAATATAGTAGTATATACAGGAAGAATTAAAGGTACGGCCAATTTACACAATAATTCGGCCCACCACTCATCATTAAAAGTATCCGCACCTAAGGTAGATAGCACATAGTCGAGAAGTAAAGGCTCAGATCTCTGATAAAACAGAGACTCCATAGCAAGCGGATTGGTTTGCAATGCTTCTTCAACATCTTCGCCAGTAGAAATGAAGACTCGTAAAGTACTCAAGATATCATTCCGTGGTTTTTCTTGACTGAATTGGTAAGTGACTAGATTGAAAGCATCTTTCACATAATAACTAGGGAAGCAGGCTCTGGTAAAAGGAGTGCTTCTGCTACCCGTTAGATATGCTTTCCTCAATTAGAGGGGATGCCTTTCTCTGTATACACAGACACTGCTTTCCTACTCGCCCCCAGACCAAGAAGAAAAGCACTAAGTTCATAACAGCATGCATTAGCAGCAAGCTAAAACCGTCAACAAATTAAGCTTGAATGCTTATTGCAAAGGGAGGAGAGACTTGCATGTAACGGAGTTTCGCCAAACGAATTAACGTCCCAAATTGAACCTTGCCCTTGGGAAATCAAGTGCTTTACCGCATCGAGATTTCCTTGTCGGCAGAATTCGAAAATAAGGGAGTCATCCGGCATCAGCTATAAGTCATGAGAATAAAGGAATCGAATTTAAGAATTATAGTAAAGCGGTTTGGTCAACTAACTGTGAATATTTGTAAACATCGCTGCCATCCTGTAGCACACAATTTCAACATGTCGATATGCCATACACTATTCATTCCACAACTGACCATCCAACCGGCAGGTTTGTATCGGACGGAACATTCATCAAGTTGCTCATCGAAGTGATCGTCTGGTTCATCTTCAGATCTGTTGATGTGAGAAGCTAATTTGTACTTCATTCTAGTCGAACACTCTAGATTCCCGAGCCATGTTGGAAACATAGAGTACCGTTTGCTGAAAAACCAGTGTTTACTTTGAGTGACCCGGTTTAGTGATATTTTGTTACCGGAGCCAAGAAATTGCTGAACGTCCTGTTGACCGGCAACTATAGTATTGCTAATAGTTGATCCGAACTCCTCTATTCCTAGTGGTTTCAATTCATTTAATTGTGTAGTCTCTAAGGCAAAATTGGAATATTGTTCAATTTGGCAGAAGGGCGCGTTAATTATGGAATCGGGGTTTGCTCCTGCTTGGTTGCTGTCATGAACTTTGTCTCTTAGAATCTCAAGAATCTCTTGTTGCGTACGTGAGTTGGAGCGGAATGAAGATCTGAAAAAAGTTAATGTCCCTATGAGGAATTATAATGGAGACTCACGCTAATGTTCCTTGCTGTGCCAGGATGAGGGTGAGTTTGGCTTCTGTTAACTTTGCTTTGAATTGTGTGATCCGCTCGCTTTGACGGACAGTATCAATAGCAGTCCATGCTTTTCTGATTGAACTTTTGGAGGTCAACCCAGGAGCCAATGTATTGGCGATGGAGTGGAGGGATTTTAAATGAAGGAGACATTGGCCCAAGGCTAGTTCGATCATAGATGATGTGCCGAACTTGTCCTCATATTTTAGTATTTCATCCAAAATCATGCGAAGAAGGTTTAGCTCCTCTATAGCTGTTTCTATATCCTTGGAGGCATTTTTGGCCGAGTTTAGAAAATTGCAACTGGAAAGAGTATAAGAATCGCAAATTAAGGCTGAGATAAGGTACACACAGTTTGTTAATGCTTTCTAATAGCTGAATAGCCACCGATACTACGGCGAGGACACCAGATGCTCCTGATAGTCCATCCATATTATTTTCGTGTCCGAGACGGGTGGAGAAGAGATGTGAATTCACAGAGATGAACTCGGTTGCGATAAGATGTAAATTCGCTCATGAGCTAGCAGCCTTGAAGGCTGCCCATTGTACTACCATCTACGTCGACAGCAAATCATGAGGCTCAGATCCCTGGCAACTATGCAAGAAACTTGTGAGGCTGTGTTTACAGAAAGTCTAGGAAGATGCCTTAAGCCAGTAGTCTCGAAGTCACAAATTGTCACGAACTTCGAGGAATGTGAATAAAATTTCAAAGTCAAGAGTCTTCAGTAGCGAGGCCGTGAGTAATGAATCAGTAGTTTGATTCTTTGGAGCCAGCCCACGGCCAATTCAAGTATTTACGTTTCTCAAATGAGTAGGCTATTAAGAGAAGAAGAATTATCCGAAAGACACAGAGTGATCAGGACGTATTTGTATGTGAATGAAGACTGGTGAATTGCAGGCTTTTTAGATCGATCGTAGACTGAAATTTGAATTCCAAGAATCTGGCACTATGCTCTTAGCCCTAGTCGAACACTCGACATGCAAGCTTCGCTCTGCATATCCTCATATTAGTCTAACTTGAAGAGCTACATGCACACTGCCAAACTCTTGTCCAACAGATAAGGTATCTCCCTACAATTATTGATTAATGAAATTGACCTTGAGCATACATTCAAATTTGAGAAGCGAATAGACCCAATGGAGTACACTACTCCCACGTGACACACATAGCCTCCCCCAACTACACTTCATCGAACATTCCCCTAAACGCATATCGGAACCAAACAAAAAACACCATTCCCCAAGTTCTAAGATATGGACTGCTAAGAGTTTGGCAACCACGTGCGCAAGGACGCAAGAAGAAATCACGTTTGCCAGCCAGTCATTTGTAATTTACCGGAAACTCTCTAGGTGACTCCCGTTTAGCCTCTTCATCTGGCAATTAATGAAGATCCGTTATCACAACGTTTCAGCATCCAGAAACAATCTATCGAAGACGGTCCGCGGGCCGCGTTACTACCTGATTAGACACTATCGCAGATCAAGTGATGTCTAGTGTTGATTGTTACCCTTCCTAGTTGTCTGGAACCGATTGCAACGCATTTATCTTATAGAGATTTTGCAGGCTATGAGATGGGGAATTCCGATGATAAAGCCAATCATTGTCTGGTATCACTATGTCATGAGATGGCCGGAGGCTTGGGGGACCGAATTTCATGAACGTTCCTGTAAATTAAGATCTTTCATTTGTTGACCTCTTATTGGGAACTCTTCTCGAAGCAAGTAAAACCCATATGATAATGCAAAGAGGTTTTTAATATGGCATATGCACCCCGCAATGCACTCTACAAGGTTTCCAAGCCGATCGTCATCTGTTATATAACGATCTGTGGCGCCCCAACTCAGGACAGTATCTTCACCAACCTTCTCAGATCACTCTTCTAATCATGAAGCCAACCACCATTCTCTCCCTCGCTCTCTTCGGAGCCAGCTCAGTTACAGGCCATTGTATATTTCAACGCCTCAAGGTTAATGATGTTGATCAAGGTCAACTCGTCGGCGTACGAGCACCATCCTCGAACTACCCCGTCCAGAACGTGAACTCAGACCAAATCACTTGCAACTCAGGATTCGTATCACCGGTCTCAACGGCCGTGGTGAAGATCCCAGCTGGTGCAAAAGTTAGCACTTGGTACCAGCATGTTATTGGCGGTGCTCAATATGCAAACGACGCCGACAACCCGATTGCTCCCTCTCACAAGGGACCTGTGCTTGTCTACCTTGCAAAGGTACCTGGAGTTAATCGTCCATCTTCTGAGTAGAAGGCTGACAGGGTGTGATAGGTTGACAATGCTGGAACAGCCAGCACCCAGGGTTTGAACTGGTTCAAGGTTGCTGAGGAGGGTCTCAACAACGCCAACGGTAAATGGGGTGTCGACACTATGATTGCCGGAGGAGGATGGTGGAGCTTTAACATGCCATCCTGCGTCGCTCCCGGTCAATACCTGATGCGTGTTGAAATCATCGCTCTCCACTCCGCATACACCTCAGGCCAAGCCCAATTCTACATGTCGTAAGTTGCTCCTAGCATTTACAAATAGCTACTTTTCTGACCACTCTAGATGTGCCAATATTGAGATCACTGGATCGGGAACGAAGACTGGAAGCAGCACCGTCAAGTTCCCAGGCGCTTACAGCGCGAGTGACCCGTAGGTGTTCCAGACGAAGCACCATTAATGCAGCATACTAATTGAACATAGTGGAATTATGCTCAACATTTATGACAACAGCAAGCCAGGTATTCCTAACAATGCGGGTAAACCATACAAGATTCCAGGTCCTGCTGTCATGACCTGTTAGATAGATATCCACCGGAGTCTTCAAGAAACAGAGCTCATGTCATGGTATTGGAGGTAATGGAGCGCAAGACAGAGGTCGAAGGTTGCCGAGTTGACTGGCTGTCTTATGTATTTGAGTCTCCTAACCACCTAGAATACCAGATTTAAACACAAATTCGACTCTTTCGTCGAACATCACGTGCATGAAATGGCTAAATAATTGATTTGGATATCTTTTTGAATCTCATCTTCTCTCCTTCATTTAGATGCCTACTCCACCCTTAGTCAATCTCAAGGAGCTGATATTTATCATCTCCTAACGCATCCTCGATTCTTTGCATGACAGCAAGCACTTTCTCTTCCTCTAATCTCTGTCCAACAATCTGGACCGCAACCGGGAGGCCATGCATAGCCGTAGCATCGTAATGCTTATATGCACCGTAAGCCACGCCATTTAGCTTCTTGAGAGAGAAATCCGCGGGAAGCTGATCCACGCTTTTGTCTACATGAGTTATTGGCATTATACCACAGGTGTAATCGAGCTAGTCAAAGTTAGAGTTGGTGGCAATTATCAACACGAAAGGTCTTACCAGGTTGAACATGAAAGTATAGCCACAACTCGAGACAGCATCCTTCATTCCATCATGGGGAACGGCAGGAGTAGCATTCGGCGGTGTGATCATAAAGTCAATCTTTGCTTCCTGCTCCCACCAGTCGTGGAAACTCGCCTTGTATGCTTCTCTCTTAGCAACCAGCTGCCATTGCTCATATGCAGACTTTGCTTTCCAATCCTTGATTAGACCCGCCCATACTTCGTCTCGTCGGACGTATTTTACCCAGGCATAATAAAGCCATTTGAAGGGCGATGGAAGAGACATTAGAAAGTTCATTTGTTTAGCACCAGAGTCTTCCCATTCTCCAGTTCTGAAGAATGACCTGAAAGTCTTGCATCCATCCGCATTCAGGAGTTGTGAGGCAAGGTAAAGAGCTTCATAGGATGACGGAATTGAGGATGATACGTCGACTATTTCATGACCATCTTTACGCAAAGCCTCGACCACCTCTTCAACAGCTCTTGCACATGCTGGACTAGGATCCACGACGCCATCCGTCCGCAACACACCGACCTTGAACTTCTTCTTCTCTGCAAATTCTTTTGCAACATCACCACGCCACGCGATGGGATGTACGGAATGGTCGTATTTCCAGGGTTGCATCCCAATCATCGACTTGGTGAAATAAGACAGATCACCAAGGGTTCTTGTCATGGGGCTGAATACACTTGGAATTCCTTCTTGTCCTGGCATGCTCGTCACCATACCATTCTTGGGCCATCTTCCAGTGGAACATCTCAAGCTGTAGATGCCTGAGAAATGAGCTGGAACTCTCACACTACCTGCGACATCGCTCCCGATACCAATTCTTCCTCCACCAGCTGCAAGCAGCGCGCTTTCGCCTCCAGTGGAACCTCCTGGTGAGTATTTGTTGTTGTGAGGATTTGTACAACGACCCCAAACATCGTTTGTGGATTCAAATGAGAGTAAAGTGATTGGCAAATTGGTTTTGACGTATGGAACAGCTCCCGCATCCTTCAGGAGTCGGACCATGGTCCCATCCGTGGACTTTTTGTTTCCCACGTTGCTGCTGTAGCCGACGGTAGTGTCAAACCCACCCACAGCGACAGAATCCTTCAGACTTATAGGAATTCCAGCTAGCGGACCTTTGAAATTTATGCTACCATCTTTGATCCAGCCCTCTGCGGCGTCGATCATCACCTCGGTCACACTGTTGGTTTTCTCATGAGCTTTCAAGGCTGCTTTTCCATAGGCCCGGAGAATATCAATGGGCTCGGCGACCTGCTTATGAACATCTTGAACAAGCTCTTCAATAGGTTTTGAGAGCACTTGTCTCTCTGAAGCAGTAAAAGCACCGTGATAGCTAGTTAAAGACAGTATTCTCTGAGCTCGTTCTCCTTGCTTAAAGTTACTGTAAGTTGATTAGCGTGAGCCTCTAGGTATTTGTTACGCTGATTAGAGCTGGCAACTATGAAGTCGTTTGAACTGTAAGTCGTTTTAAAGCCTAAAGGATGCCAGGTCTAGTTCAACCCTTGTGTAACAACCAAGGTGCTACCCGTTGAAGAGAAGTACTAAAAGACAAAATACAGCTTCCAGAGGACTGGTAGCGTGGATGAATCCAAGGTAACACGTAGCGAGATCCATTTTACTCCTTTCCAGGCCTGAGCTACCACGATGGTCTGATGTCCGGGGAAGAAGATAAAAGAGATCGAATAACCTACCAATCGCGACGATGCTGAAAGTAGTCCAGTAAATAAACCATTTTGTGCGTCTTCCTGGAAGATCAAGTCTGGAGAGGAAGAAAGAAAGAAAGTAACAGAGAGTGTCTAAAGAAGGAAGTGTTCTCTATATATGTGTAGAGGTTGACGATAGGGTAGCGTCAACATCTGCACCGAATAGGGAAGCTTTATGCGATATCCGGTGACTAACGCCGCATCTACGGCATAGATATCTGGGGCTGATTCCGAGGCTACGACTGGAGGAAGATGGGGGTTGCCAAGCAACCATAGCCTAGGTACACACAAAGTCACGTTATCAAGGACTCAACATCATTGAGCTGGCCCAATAAGTGATATGATAATACAAAACTTCGTATCTCTGGCGAAAAAGAACCTGAAGAAGCCTTGCTAAGACATATGGAATCAGAAAGATCTAGTGCATACGCTAGTACTCATATTCGCCAGCCGAATAAGCCTAGTAGACAGGAGTTCTTCGAAGAACCGTTGGTGCGCTCTCCTTTACTTTTCGTTATCAATTGTGCTGGGAATTTGTGCAAAATAGCTTTTGTTTAGATTATTGATTCACTAGGGTTGCCAAGGGTTGACGGGATACTTTACATCTAAACTTTTCGTGAAGTGTCCCGTCAATTCTTGTTTTCCCTGCTCATGTGTTTGTCTAAACACTCTACTTTCTCGGAATGCAGATATGTGTCTTCTATACGATACTAATGATCTCAATCAATAGCATGAATTTCAAGCTTCAGACAATCCATCAGTAGAGAGCATGGCTTCAGAAACCGAAAACTTGTTGATATGCGTGGCATGCGGAACACAGTTCGACACCGAGAGCCGATCACTGTTGACTAGATGTCGGATTTGTGATGATCCAAGTAAATAACTACTCCTGGCTGCCCGTCGACTATGAGGTGACTTTGTATCTAGGACAGTACGTCCCAAGAACGGGGCAAGCTTTTACCACTCTGGCCGAGATGAAGCAAAATGGCCATGAGAACAAGTCGCAGGCTTTTGACGACGATGATCGATTCCTGTCAATATGGACCGAACCTAAGTTCGGAATAGGCCAGAGAGCAATCCTGATCAAAACGCCTGTTGGGAACATCTTGTGGGATTGTATCACATATCTAGACCAAAAAACCACTGACTGGTGAGTTTCTTGACTCTGGCAAGCTTTAGAGCCTGGTAATATTTTGACGATGCTTATATTGCATAGGATAAACTCCATCGGAGGATTATCCGCAATCGTGATCTCGCATCCGCATTACTACACGACCCATCTCGAATGGGCCGAGACGTTCGACTGCCCGGTGTACCTGAGCTGGGAAGACAAGGAATGGCTCAACCGGCTCGATCGCCTCGGGCGAGCGCGGACATTCATCGAAAGCACATCTGAAGAAATCGAGATTCACGGTAAACCCACCGGTGTGAAAGCCCTCAAGCTCGGCGGTCACTTTCCCGGCAGTCTGGTTTGTCTAGCTTTCAACCGGCTGCTCGTGGCTGACACGTTGGTCACTACGCCGGCTGGCTTGGGCGACTGGACGAAAGGACCAGAAGGGAAAGAGGGCAAGCAACCAGCGGGTCTGAATAGCTTCTCGTTCATGTGGTCAATCCCAAATATGATACCGCTAAGCCCAGATGAAATTGTGGCCATGTGGAACGTGCTCAAGGAACATAATTTTGAAAGCACACATGGCGCGTTTGTGGGATTAGACGTGAGAGATGGTGAAGGAGGCAGTGAGAAGGGCGTCAAGCAGAGGGTTCTGGACAGTATGCAGATTCAAGTTTCTTACATGGGGTGGAAAGAGCATGCTTTTTTAAACATAGCATAAGAACGAGCAGAAAATCAAAGTACCCGGAAAATGCAGTCATTGGCTAATATCGAGGGTTTCCAAGGTCGGAGACATTCTTCATTGCTGGTGATGCTCCCTAAGCTTTTGTACAGTGTTTCTTCTCAACCTTCAATCCTCAACATAGGGTATTCGTCCTTTCCCAGTCCCTTCCCTCGAATATATACAATTATGCTTTGTACCCTTTTGTAGCCTGGTAAATATACCTAAGCAAAGCCCTCGTCTATGGTTCATCTTGTTCGTCAAACAAAGCAGAAACAGAACCCATCAAGAGCTCAATCGTGTCACTCATTGCCCATTCTTCCATAACTCCGTTACCATCTGTTTACAATTATACCCATTGGCTCCACTGATTTGTATTATCCACCACGTTATCCAGTATTCAGCCAGCCTGAGTAGTATACGTTCGATGCGAGCGCATTTGTTAAACAAGAAGCCTCCCATTTATCTTTCATCTCATCGGTTCCGTTTTGCGTTTACCATGTTGTCATCATCGTAATCCCACTGTCTCTTTAATCCGCCTTCGTACACGCTAGCAACAGACTCCTGCCACATGCTCGGACTGACAAAAGACGGAATCGCTGCCCCTGAATACTGTTGTGGTGGCATCGGTTGATGTGAGCCTGGGGTAAGGTTCACATTGGACAGACTTTGGTTGGCTGGCATAGTAGGAAGTTCTTGGGCACCTGGAACGGAATGTTTTAGAGGAGAGTTTGTTTGGGGGGTTTGATCGCTCTGGGCAGACGGAGGCGTACCGAAAGTTGTGTTCCATCGACTTGAAAGATCGTTAGCACAGGTTTAGCGATGAAAGATTTGTACTCACTCAAAAATCACGGCGGGGTTCCAGCCGGTTGTGTCGGCCATTGGCACCCCGCTCGGCATCGACTGTTGCGGCGCTCGCTGGCCAGAGGCCATCATCACCAAAGACTGTACAGCAGGAGAGTCACTTTTGATGTCCATACCTCCAGCTGAGATAGGTGGTGAAATGGGATGGTTTGTGTAACTGACTTGTGGTTGCTGGGCATGCTGCTCCAGGCTCTGCTGCCGCCCCCCTGAGGTGGGTTGACGATACGATGACTGCAAACGTGGGGGAGTAGGGGCTGGGCTACCATATGGGAAAGATGGTTTCAAAACAAATGGTTTTCTAATGTCAGCAGAGAACGCTTCTCGGAGTGCATCAATTTGTTGCTGCATGTCAGGCATTGGCCATGAGCTTGTGCACCTTTCGAGGACTCGCATATGTCGAGTGAAATATTCGCGAGCATCTTGACTCAGGTCTGGATCGGGTGAGGTAAGGGCAACCTATGTTCAGTTAGCAACCAATACAACTATGAGACGTCTATACGAACCAGGTGGAGAACAGTGCATGTTAAGATGCAGTATATTGTGAAGTTGATGCCTCGTTGCATAGACAAAAGACCTGTCAAGCCAAATGACTGGAGAATGGCTTCTTGTAACCTGCAAAGCGATTTTGCTGATGAGTAACAAATCATCATATGATGCTTCCAACCTCCATCTGCTCCTGTTGGTTCCATAAACGTGAGTTGGGGTCGGTGTAACATGATTATGCCAAGGTAGTAGTACGAATGAAGGTTTCCAATGTAGTGAGACGGTAGCCATGGCGGAGATCCATCAGAAGGAAAGGTGACCTGTAGATCACCGGGCAGGTCGTTCATCCATGTGTCAAATGAGGGATTCAATTGAACAAAATCGGGATCGATACCCCAATCCTTCCGGTTCTTGATTTTGGAATATACATTATTCATCCTCCTAACATTGCGGACAACCCTTGTAAAGTATGTGAAGTTTCGAGTGATATGATACTCGGAATCTTCTATCCCGGGTACCGGTCTGGGCACACTGAGATCTAGAGAATCCATTTGTACACCAAGGTCGGTCCGGCCTTGCGGGGATCCAACCATTAATTCACAAACGAAAATCGTCTGCCATATTCGCGTTTTCGTTATACAATCAGCAAGATCAGATCCACAGGGTTTTCCGGCTTTGTGCTCTTCGTAATGTTCATCTAACGCAAGATCTTTTGCCATCTGCACACACTGCACAATAGTCATCCAAGATCGATAATAGTAACCTCTCTTTGGTGCCGCTTCTCTCGCCTTTAGGATGATGAGTAAAGCTTGAAGAGTGCTAAGGCGTGGGACATCCATGAAAGAATCAGCATGTTCTAATCGTTGTTAGTTCCACGGTTCCATTTAATGTGAGTCAAAACTTACTAGACGCTAGAGATAACCATTGGTGGCCTTGTGTGGGCTCATCTGCCAGCCGTCCGCCAATTGCAAAGATTGCTTCTAGTATGAGAGGTGATATTCCTTCTCTGTTCGTATGCCACTGGTGATAGAAAAGCGACTTGTTGAGCACTGGTACGTACGGATGTACGTTCAAAAAGTACATGTCAAAATAGTTCAACGCAGTCTCATCGTCGGGCATTAGTTCCGGTGGTATCCTTACTTTCATACCCGGACCGGTCACAATTGAAGGTAGCGTGCTTTTGTACTCATCCGCATCCTCAAGAGCAGGCTCTTCCACATCCCCTGCCAGAACCTTATTTTTATGTTGATTCTTATGGTCAATATACGGAGCTAAACTGATATTAGAACGTAGTCGGTGGACAAAATGCAAATACATACCAGATCCATCAGCATTAACCCTCAAGTTCCCCAACAAGTCGGCTAAATTCTGTTGTCCATATTGGTCTTGGTCGTACGATTCCGGCGAGTGAGGTGACTGAGAATGAGGCTGCTGAGCTAGGGTTGGTGTGCTATATGCAGATTGAGGCGGGTATTGATGATGCGAACTCATTGCGCTGACCGGGGTCTGTAGATTACCATAATGTATAGATTGTTGGCTATGGCTAGTTGATGGTTCCCCATATGGTGATGGGTGATACACACCAACAGATTCTTGATATGGTAGCTGTTGGGTATATATCGGAGGTATGTTCTTCTGCTGCCCAGCTAATTGTTGTTGCATTGCTACTTGCTGGTGATATTCCTCATCCCCAGCTGTTCCCTCGTACTCGCCTCTTTCCTGCTCGAAACCTTGCTGGCCACCAGGGAAGTTTTGATCATAGTTGACTGTCGGAGGAACGCAATGCAACTTCAGTCGTATACATGCCGAGCATGGCCATGTGTTTGTCGTCGCTGCATCACACTTGATTTTCCGCCTCCTGCAACCTTCACAGGCGCGCATTACTACACAAAGGTTATTTTGGTTCGCAACATGGACGGACAGGCGCAATATGAACGTACCCTTTAAGCGCTTGTGCCGATTGTGTTCGTCAACAAAGACATAATCTATGTTTTAGTCAGAAACGGAATCGTGGGTAGAGGGTGTAGTACGGCGCACTCTTTTGATTTTCTCGCTGTCCTCCAAAGTCACTGGGCGCAAACGCAAAGGTCTGCATCTGTGAACTCTGAGGCAAAAGCCTCCGCGCTCCCGGGTCTCCAGACATTACGCGTTAAGTGATATGTTCCCTCCAATGTTTCCAACCTCAATGGCGCGTACTTGGGGTAGCCGGTAGGATGCGATGGTGTTCCGGGCAGGCTGAAGTCGTTCTGCTAGATATATAAGATCCGAGTATTCCGTTCAAGGACATGGACAGCGTCCCGCGATAATGGGATTTGATGAGAAGGATACGATCGGAGCCCAAAGTGTAGTCCAAGGTAACGATTTGCCCCACAGCTATAATTGCGCTGATATGCCTTTGATATGTTGTCTCTAAGAATCTTAATAAGGCCACCAGTCCTAGGGCATGATCCAAATGTGGACGACCAAGGGTGCGGTAATGAATGAAACCTGAAATAATTGTGGCGATCAGGGCATAAGTACCTTATTTTTGGATGTGGTCCTCGTTCTTGCTACGAACGTTTCTCAATGGCAATCAAGCGAGCTTACTATTGGCGCGCAATCGGAAGATCCAATGGACGGGTCGTTAGTGAACTGGTACTCGGTAGAACGTATCAGAGCAACGTGGGCGAAGCAGATAATCGTCGGACGCAGTTGGGTGAAGCTGTTAATGCAGCGAGGTGAGCGTAGCCAGCCGGTAGAGATTAGAAACGTCAAGCTGTCACCGGTTGAGCTCAAGCAACCACAGTAGTGCGACAGCGGGAGCCGACCAGGATACACGGCGAACGACGCCTTGGATGACAGGGAGTGGAGAGGGAGCGGTATTGGAACAATGGAAGCAGAATTCAGTTGATCACTAGTAGGTAAGGAGTGCCAGCTCCCAAGTTAGGTCAGAGAGGTGGGACAGGCGGGGCGGCGATGATGGTGATGTGCTTCTTCATACGGTCTAAATCTGCATCTGTGACTGCGTCTGATGAGGAGTAGAGAGCGAGCGAGTCTGAGGGTGCGTTCTCCGTAGATGCGAGAGCAGATATGGAGAGGGGGGGGTGAATAGGATGAGACAAGAGATCAGACCGTCAATGATGAACAGCCGCCAAGTAAGAGGAGCCGAAAGTGGCTAGAGAAGCGACAGAAGAAGGATGACTTGGTGTTTGATACGTGGATAGGTGGCCTGGGGGGGGGGGGGGGGAAGACCAGGGG